>OFFB01000109.1_pt1 | contig 89549 bp, 101 predicted proteins | sample 1521281 | NCBI WGS metagenome assembly OFFB01 (sample SAMEA3504109, study PRJEB24116) | mouse gut metagenome | biome: mouse gut; feature: mouse-associated habitat; material: faeces | place: Denmark | collected 2011
GAATGGATTGTGTAAAGACAGATCTGTCTGTGACAGCAGATCTGTGCAGAAGGGTGCTGGCACTGCCGATGCATCCGTATTTGACGAAAGAAGAACAGGATGTGGTGACCGGGGAGATAAGGAGGTACCTGTCCGAGAAGCGCCAGTTTTCACAGAGATGAGTTCATATTACATAATTTTAGTTTCACATAAATATTTCAATACCTGATATTGACAGTAGAACCGTAGATAGTCTTAAAAGTAGACTTTCTACGGTTTTTTTATGCACACGGAAACCCAAAAGAAATATATCAGCAGAAACTGGTAGGAGCCCGACGTGGCAGACATAGGAAAGACCTTTCTCCTGCCTGATTATGGAACATGTCAGATAGGGCATATAACACCGGCATATAACAACACATCCCATTTACCGAAACGCTATCGCTTTTTTCACTCCACAGAGTTATAATATCAATACGGCAGACACCTGCATTAATTATACGAAAACATAAAATCTAAAAATACAAAATTCAAAAGTACAAAATCAAAAAGTACAAAAACACAAAAACCAGCAGGACAGCAATAAGCCAAAACAATTATCTGCCCGGAAGAGGAAAAAGAAATGACAGATATGATACTTTGGGTAGCAGACTTTTTACTATCTGCATTTAAAAGTGATTTTGCAAAAGCCATGGTAGTCTATATAGCAGTAATAGCCGGAATACTGTTCGTATGCCGGGAGTATGGCAAGCGCAGCCTTATGGCTTATATTCGCGTGCCTGCGTGGAGAAATGCCTGTCTTACCATGCTGATGGGGCATATTATATTTCTATGGATGTGGAAGAGGACAGGAAAAGGAACAGGGTGGGAGGCAGTTTCGGCGGGACTGCTGTTATTCCTGCTGGCCGCCAATGTGGTTCTCGATGTTTTTCTGCTTACATGGCTGATGAAAGGAAGATCCGCAGCAAAAAAGAAGATGGAAGCTCTGTTCAATGAGCGGGGCGATCTGTTAAAATGCCATGAAGAGTGGCTTAAAATAGAGGAAAAAAAGCTGGCGCCGAAAGATGCGGAATACTGGAACAGAGGCTATTACTATCTGCTGTACCAGATGGGCAACATCGAGAAATCAGCCAGGATAGCCCGGAAAACGGAAAAAGAAGGAAACGCAAAATATCTGGAATGGCAGGCCTTATATGAGGAGGCGAGAGGGAACATAGACGATTCCATAGAGCTCACAAAACAGGCGCTGGCGGCGGTGGAGGAAAAAGACAGATATCTGAAGGCGGAACTGTTAAACAACTGGGGGCGCTGCATGCGCATCTGCGGAAATAATATGGAAGCCTTAAAATATTTTAACAGGGCAGCAGATCTGATCTCCGTGGAAGATGAGGGCAGGGAGTTAGTCTGTGCCGTTTACGGCAATCTTATCTTTACATACTGCCTGGAGTACGGTTCTGCGGGGATGGATCAGATAGAGCGCTATATTCAGGAAATGGAAAAACATATGAACTTAACTGACGCCAGGGAAGCCCTGGAGGTGGAAAATATCAGGCTGGAGTTAGCAAGACAGCTGAAGGATAAGGATCAGATCGCAAAGCTGATCGATGAAGGACATGACAGGATCCTTGCTCTCCTGAACAGAGATAAAAATACAGTGAAAATGCGGCTGACATATGAGATATCTTCCCTTCGTGTTGCCCATATGGCGGAGCTTAATTTAGAAAAATATATGGATGTGCTGGAACAGGATTTTGATCAGATCTGTGCACAGGAGGCGCCGGAAAAATACTATTTCCTCAAGGATATTTTTATGCTTCTGCAGGATTTTCCTGTTATCAGCAGGGAATTTTATGAACGGTACCGAAAGATGTTTGACTACGCTGCCAGATACATTACAGAGGAAGCACAGGCGGATATGAAACGGTATCTGGAGGATCTGCATGAAGATGCGATCTATGCATATGGCAATACGCTGACAGAAATAGTATGGATAAGCCGATATGGCGCAACATATGATTTTCGCAAGGTATATGATGCTGTCTGGTCCATATGCGATACCTATGAGAGACAGGGCCTTTTCGTGGAGGCTATGACCAAAAGACTGGTTTTGGTAAGAGAGGCGATTACAGCAGTCAATGTAGACAGGAATTTTGATCTGAAATGGGCGGATCTGCTGAAGGCGGCTCTCGATAAAGCGGGGGAAATGGCAGAACATATAAAACTTCATCCGGGTTATGCGGAAACTTTTTTTGATCTGGCATACGGATATCTGCGGATTCATGCATATGAGAAATGCCACTATTTTTATCAGAAGTTTTCGGGATGTAATCTCTCCCCGGATCATTATACTCCCTGGACCAGAATGAATATTGAGTTTGTGGAGCTGATGTACCATGTGCTGATCTGGGATCAGGCGCTTAAAAGACTGCGAGATAACAGGGCGATGCGCCGGGGGCTGTCTCAGACAGCGGAAAAGTGGATCACTGAGTACCCGGATAATACATCGGAAGATATCACGCTGCTTTTTGGAGGTCTGCTGAACGAAAAGCCGGTCACCGCGAAGATGATGCGCTGGCATGAGGTGTCCAGAGCGGGGATCTGGATACCTGAAAAGCATTTCTGGCTGAGTTATGCACCTGAGGTGAATGATGCTATGACGGGGAACTCGGTTCTGGAATTGGATCTGAAATATGGTGAAGTTTCCGATGAAGAGGATCGCGTTGCGGATGTGAAGGCTCCTTTTGGCGGGAAGCGGGTACTGTATTTCCCGGACAGGCATCCTCTGCAGACCGGAGAGAGTACATGGGCCAGAGATCATGTAAAGCATATTCCGGAAGCTTTGCCGCAGCTGCAATTTATATCGATAGAATTTCCGACGCACTACGAAAATGGTGAGGTGACGTATCTGGAAGAGATACGGCAGCGTGTTTTGGATGTGGCAGTGCTTTGAGGATAAACAACCACACATGTTTTCCACCGGTTTTGCCTGGTGCAGATGTAAACCGGAAAAATACAAAGGCAACATATTGCAATATGACAGATCCGATTTATAATGAAAAGAGAGGGTGTTTGAGATTAATTCAAAAGAGTATTGAAAAACAAAGGAGGTAGTGTATGACTGAGGGAATCAGAGCTCTGTGTATGTTGGAGGTTGTGGGTGCATTTATGGAATCGATCAGTAAGAAAGCCAGCAGAGAATTCCGCTTTGGGGAGCAGAAAGTTATTCTGGATGTGAGTGACTACAGGGCATATTGTGAAAAACTCTTATCAAACAATGGGTTATCCCCGGTAAGGGATATGGAAGAAATGGAAAAGTTTATGGGGGATGTGATTTTTATTATACTTCATGAAAAGGGAATGCCTATTTCTGCTTTGAGATGGATTGGCGACGGTATGGTTCAGCTTATCAGATGATGGCATTGTTTCATGGATAAATGGATTCAGAAAGAATAAAACAGACAGCAGAAAACAGACAAAACTTTCGGTAAAGGGAACTTTGGTAAACGAAGGGAGTGAAACATAGCAGAGATGAAATCCGGAGAAGAATTGTATTATTACTGTAAAGCGAATCAGCAGACAAAGCGCTGGATCCGGGAATTTGAAAATGAGAGGATCCAGGAAATAAATTATTGGATCGAGAATTTTTCACCTGTTGGGCGTAATGGATATTATCTGAGAAAAATAGAAAATAATTATTTGACGCCTGTAGATGAACTGGCATTTCTTTTAGAAAATAAATGTTCTGAGCGTGTCACGTTTGACACGGTATATTATGCAGCAAACAGGATCTTTGCGTATGTGGCAGAAGAATTGGAAAGAATGTTTTCTGTGCCGTCATACTATGTGATGCTTTGCGCGAATAAGCGCAGGGAGACGGCGTTTTTTGTTGGGCCTCAGGCATTATCCAGGGATCTGCTCTTTTCAGAGGAGGGCATCTTTATGACGGTAGGATATGATGTGCTGGTTGATTTTATAGACAGATCAAATTATTCCACATTATCTGAATTGAGCAACTATTTGGAGAGTAAGGGGTTTAATTTATTCTCGTAATGAATTGAAGAGCGTCACGAGGGACAAAGGGAAGCAGCTATCCGGAAAAGAACAGAGTATGAAAGTCAGAAAGAGGAGGTAACCCATGGCGAGAACAGGAATTACAGAGTATGATCTGCTTATATCATGTCCGGGGGATGTAGAAAAATTTAAAGATGTTATTGAGGAAGCTGTTGAAAAGTTTAACAGATTATTTGGAAGAACCAATAGTGTTCTGGTAAACGCAAAATATTGGAAAAGCGACAGCTATTCGCAGATGGGTGACAGACCCCAGAATATTCTCAACAGGCAGCTTGTCAATAAATGCGATATGTTGATTGCCGTATTCTGGACAAAATTTGGAACGCCGACGGACAGGTATGGTTCCGGGACGGAGGAAGAAATTGAACAAATGATTTCTTCGGTAAAACAGGTTTTCTTATATTTCCTGGACAAGCCCTGTCCGCCTTCGGAGTACTCATCGGATTATGAGAATGTCAGAAAGTTTAAGAAAAGATGCAATGACAGAGGGCTTTATAAAGTTGTATCTGATGAGAGAGAGCTGTCAGAAAAGTTTTATGAGGATTTGACACAACACTTTGTGGAAATATTAAATGGAGAAAAAAATCTATCCGTTCAAAATACATTCGGAGGAGTGCGGAATATATATTCGTCCGGGGAGGGGTATTTTGGGCGAACTCCGATATATGCATCGGGAAACAGGCTGAAAAAGGAAAAAGAAGCGGAGATTATTCAAAAGATCCTTAATCTGCAGAGAAATACTCTGCCTGGCAGAACGAGTGGATCAGCCGGAATTCCCGGAACAGTTTCAGATGCGGTTATCTATCGTTATCAAAAAGAATTAATAATGGATTTTGCGGAAGAATACGGAATCCGAATAGATTCGACTTTCTGGAATCTGGGTAATCTGAGAAGAAGAGTGATTGGAGGCGGAAGAGTGGATTGCGATGGAAGAGCAGAAGAAATGAAGCGATATAAAGAGATTCAGGATTTGTGCGGGGAAATAGAGGAATTTAATAGAATCTGATTAAAGCAGGGATACCGTCTTAGCTAAGAGAACGATATCCCTGTTTGTGTCAGAGTGCTGGCTGTTAGCCTTTACAGATAAACTTAGTATTCCAGGGCTTTCTCCACACCGTTCACAACTCTAAGGCCGCCCTGCACCAGAGCAAGCAGCTCATCCTCACCAGGATAAACGGTAACAGGAGCCAGGAATCCGCAGTGTTCCTTCAGACCATCGACGACAACTTTATCGTAAGCGATACCGCCGGTGATAATGATCTGGTCGATCTTGCCTGCAAGCACGCAGGCCATGGAACCAATATCCTTGGAAACCTGGAAAATAAAAGCTCTTCTGTACAGATCAGCGTCTTTGTTGCCATCCTGCACCATTTTTTCCACTTCACGCATATCATTTGTGCCGAGCAGCGCATTGAAGCCGCCTGCGCCCACGATCTTTTTATACACTTCTTTTTCCTCATATTTGCCGGAGAAGCACATTTTAATTAAAGCGCCGGAGGGAACGCCGCCTGCCCGCTCAGGGGAGAATGCGCCGTCGCCATCGAGAGCGTTGAATACATCGATTACTCTGCCCTCACTGTGTGCGCCGACGGAAACGCCGCCGCCCATGTGTACAACGATCAGGTCCAGATCCTTATAATCTTTTCCTGCTTCCGCCGCATAGCGCTTTGCTACTGCTTTCTGGTTCAGAGCATGGAAGATACTGATTCTCGGCAGCTCGGGAACGCCGGAAACTCTGGCTTCCTCACAGAGTTCATCCACTACCACAGGATCCACGATAAAGCTGGGCTTACCGATGGAATCTGCAATCTCCTTTGCCAGAATACCGCCCAGATTGGAGGCATGCTGACCGGAAACACCGATCTCCAGATCGCGGACCAGGGCATCGTTTACCGCGTAAGTACCGCCGGGGATCGGTTTTAACATGCCGCCTCTGCCGACAACAACATCCAGCGAATTCACATCGAAATCTTTGGATTTCAGAAAGTCCAGAATGATATCCCGGCGGAAGTCCTTCTGATCGATGATGGAATCATAGCGTGCGATCTCCTCGGTGGAGTGGCGCAGCGTTTCGTCAAACAGTAAGGTTTCATCCTCAAAGATACCGATCTTGGTGGAGGTGGAACCGGGATTGATCACTAAAGTTTTAACAGACATAATTTTTCTCCTTTCAAAAAATGCAGGTTTTGCTGCAGCACGCCGCTTTCAGGCGGCGCGGCGGTCAGACACATGCAGAGAAGGCTACTCTCTTTTCAGAGTCTCTGCCGCCAGAGCTGCCAGAGCGATAGAATTTACCTTGACCTCACAGGTGTCGGAACGGGAAGTTAAAATAACAGGCGCCTTTGTCCCTGTCAGAATATTGCCGTTCTTTACATCCACCATATGTACGATCGCTTTATAGACAAGGTTTCCGGCATGAATATCAGGGAATAATAAAATATCCGCATCACCTGCCACTTTTCTGTCAAGGGCGCCCTTTTCTTCCGCCGCTTCCTTATATAATGCGATATCCAAAGATAAAGGACCATCCACGATACAGCCGGTGATCTTTCCCTCTTCATTCATCTTTGTCAGCTCTGCGGCATCCACGGTAACGGGCATCTTAGGATTGACTACCTCAACAGCGGCAAGGGGCGCTACCTTTGGCATGTCCACGCCGCAGGCATTAGCAATCTCTACGGTATAGTTGATAATATTCACTTTATCTTCCAGAGTAGGGTAGGGCATGAAAGCCACGTCTGTCAGGAATAAAAGGCGGTCGATACCGGGAACTTCAAATACGCATACATGGGACAGGGGCTTACCGGTGCGCAGTCCCACTTCCTTATCTAATACGCTCTTTAAGAAGGTTTTGGTGTCCAACAGACCTTTCATGTACATATCGGCCTTGCCGTCGTGTACGAGCTGTACGGCTTTCAGAGAAGCTGCCACGGTATCCGGCTCATTGATCACGGTGTATTCGGTCATATCCATGCCCAGTTCTGCGGCGATCTCACCGATCTTTGCCTCGTCACCGACTAAGATGGCGTCGGCAATCCCACGTTCCTTCGCAGCTTTTACGGCCTCTAACACGGCCTTATCCTGAGCAACTGCCACAGAAAGAGTTTTCTTTTTGCAGGCAGAAACCCGGGAGAGTAGATCAGAAAAATTCTTGCTCATGTTCTTCACTCCTTTACTTTCGTTTTTCCTATAGGTTTTATGCTCTAGCGCATAAAATTTCTGTTAAAATAGTATCACTTGGATGCGCAAAAATCAAGGTATTTGAGGGATTTCGTTATTGTTGTTTGATGATGGGGAGTCCGCTCTCCTCCGGGCTGCTGTGCCGGCATGTCGGATAACAAACAATAACGGGGAGGATCTGCAGAGTATCGATGTTTATAGCAAAATATCAGAAAAATGAATTAACAAAAACGCTGAACAATGATAGAATAGGAAGCAGAGAAAACATAACGGCGTCATAGCACACACTATACAAGGAAGGAAAACATTATGGTAATAGAATTTAACGACAACTTACTGACCGGGAATAAGACCATCGACACGCAGCATAAGGAGCTGATCGGGCGTATCGCGGCGTTTGTGAGCGCCTGCGAGGATGGGGACGGCAAGATGAGGGCCATCAAAATGCTGGATTATCTGGCGGACTACACGGAGTTCCATTTCAACGAGGAGGAAAAACTTCAGAAAGAGGTTTCCTACCCTGGCTACACGGAGCACAAAGCAAAACACGAGGAATTCAAAAAAACAGTAGAAACACTGCACGAATTTCTGGAAGAATCCGAGGGACCCACAGAAGCCTTTGTGGAGCAGGTGAAAAAACAGGTCGTTGACTGGCTGTTCAGACATATCGAAGGTTTTGACCGATCTGTGGCTGAATATATCAATTATGTAAATAATCCAAATCGCCTGTAAAAAGAAAGGGTTGAAAGGATAATACCAGGTCTCAAATTAGGTTTGTGGCCTGGTATTTTTTTGTCTGAGAGAAAAAAGCGGAAATGCCGTTTTTTTTGAGCGTAAATATCATTGAGACGGGTAACCAGGACAAATATAATAAAATTACCTAAAATCATTGAAGGAAACGAGAAGAAATGAAGAATTATGACGAAGAAAAGATGGTTTCATTATCGGAATGCCGTGATGTTGACGAAGTTTTGAATGAAATGACATTGCAGGAAAAACTGTGTCTGCTGACGGGCGGAAGCGGATTTGGCACCAGGGCTATTCCACGTCTGGGGATTCCTGCAGCTATGATGGTAGACAGCGCAGCTGGCATAAATCTGGCGCAGTACTACGGCGATTTATATTCCAGATATCAGATACGCGAAAATTTGCCATTTAAATCGCTGGCAGGAGTAACCAATACGGAACAGATGGGAGGGATTTTAAGAAAACGGCTTGTGGGGGAAATGTTAAGTAAAGAACAGGAGGAACAATACGAAAAGATCAGACAGGAGAAAGAAAAAATTACCGATTCCAATGAATGGCCGACCTGTTTTCCGACAGGAATGCTTTTAGCCAGCACATGGAATCCGGATGTTGTCGAGAAGTGCGGCATGGCATTGGGGAAGGAGGCGAAAAGTCTGGGAGTTAATGTGGTACTTGGCACACCGGATGCCAATATTCAGAGAGATCCAAGAGGAGGACGTGTTTTCGAATGTTACACGGAGGATCCATGCCTGATGAGTAAAATGGCGCCAGCGATGGTTAGAGGAATCCAGAGCCAGGGCGTCTTTGCGGATGTGAAACATTTTGCTGCAAATAATCAGGAAACCTCGAGGCTGGGTGTCGATGAAAACATATCGGAACGCGCTTTGCGCGAGATATATTTTCCCGGATTTAAAGCGTGTGTAAAAGAAGGGAAAGTAAAAACTGTGATGGGCGCTTATAATTGTATCAACGGTGTGGGATGCTCGATGAATAAATGGCTTTTGACGGATGTACTGCGAAATGAATGGGGATTTGAGGGAATTGTGATGTCTGACTGGGGCGGCGTCTATGATCAGATCGAGGCGATCCGCGCCGGCAATGATATTGATATGCCCGGCATCCGGGATATGTCCTGCGTGGAGCAGGCAGTTACGGATGGCAGGATTATGATCGAAGAGATTGATGCCTGCGCAAGGCGTGTCCTCCGATTCCTGAAAGAGAGTACATTATTTGAAAAAAGTACCGGAGGGATGGATCGGGAATTCTCGAATTCGGCTGCATATGAAGCCGCGCTGGAAGGTATTGTCCTGTTAAAAAACGAAAACAGTACGCTGCCGCTTAAACGGGAATGCAAAATTTCGCTATTTGGTAAAGGCTCAACGGAATTTTATATTACAGGAAAACAGAGTTCCCGGGTATTTACAGACCGCCATCCGAGTTTATCGAAAGAACTGGAAAAAATGCTGGGCGAAAATAATGTGATACTGAATGAGATCCGGGATGATACAGATTATGTGATCCTGACGTTGCAGTCCGAGGGAACGGAAGGAAAGGACAGGGAGAATCTGGATGTTGACCGTGAACAGTGCGGAATTTTACTGGAGGCTATTCACGCGGCGAAAGAGAAAAATATTCCGACGGTTCTGCTTTTAAACATCGCAGCCCCTGTTGACATCCGTGAGTTTGCGGACAGAGTTGATGCGGTTATGGCAGTTTACTATCCGGGAAGTGAAGGAGCGCATGCCCTGGTGGATATCCTTCTGGGAATGACTTCCCCCAGCGGACATTTGACAATTACATATCCTCAGAAGATAGAAGATTGCCCTGCTTACGGTTTTTTTCCGGGAAAGAGAGGTAAGGCACTCTACAATGAAGATATCTATGTGGGCTATCGATACTATGATCTGAAAAAAGTTGAGCCGCTTTATCCTTTCGGCTACGGTCTTTCCTATACAAAATTTGATATTTTAAATGCGAGACTGGATAAGAGTAAAATAGATCAGGATGTTGAAAATAAGATTACCCTCTGTGCAGATGTGAGAAATGTGGGCGAGATGGCAGGAAAGTGTGTTGTACAGGTTTATCTGCATCACAGGTCGGATATCCTTCCGCGGCCGATACGTGAATTAAAAGCTTTTCAGAAAGTTCTGCTACAGCCCGGAGAAAGAAGGACTCTGAAATTTGAACTGAATGTACAACAACTTGCGGCATTTGATCCCGGCTATAGAGAGTGGATCGCGGAGGCAGGGGAATATATCTTTGAGATCGGTACAAGCTCAAGAGATCTGCCGGTCAGTGTAAAATTTCATCTCACAGGTCATACCCTGTATGATTTCGGGCTGCGGAGTTCAATAAAACGGATCTCGGCGAGCAAAGAGGCGTTTCGTATCCTGCAGGAGACATTTGAACCGTACGGTGTCACCTATGCTGATTTTGCTGACTGCCTGAAGTATTTTCCGGATAAAGAACTTGGAGTGATCGTGGAGGAGCTGATAAACAATAAGCACCTGAACAGGGAAGATCCTGAACTGATAAAGGTGATTGAACAGATGTATAAGAAACTTACTGACCTGCCGGTAGAATAAAAATGGAGAATGATGGATATATGAAAAATGAAATTTTGCTAGTATGTAAAAAGATCTCTAAAAATTTCGGCTCAACCTGTGCACTGAAAGAAGCGGATCTTGAGATACCATGTGGAGATATTCGTGGACTGATCGGCGAGAACGGTTCCGGGAAATCCACTCTGTCATCCATTATATCCGGGGTACAGATGGCTGACAGCGGAGAAATGTGGATCAAAGGAGAAGTACACCATCCCCGTTCCATGCTGGAAGCTCAGAAACATAAGATCAGCATGATAGTGCAGGAGACAGGGACGATCCCCGGGATAACGGTGGCTGCCAATATTTTTATCGGACAGGAAAAAATGTTCTCCAGCAGGGGGATTCTGAGGATCAGAAAAATGATGGATGCGGCGCGGCGTGCATTGGAGAATATAGGTGTGACAGATATTGCGCCTGATTGTCCCATAGACGCACTCAACTTTGAAAATCGAAAGATAGTTGAAATTGCAAGGGCTATGGCAGGTGATCCGGATCTTTTAATCGTTGATGAGACAACTACGGCCCTTTCGCAGAGAGGACGTCAGATCCTGTATAACATTATGGAGAAGATGGCAGATGACGGGAAGTCCGTGTTGTTTATCTCACATGATATGGAGGAGCTGATGCAGGTCTGCCGGTCTATTACGGTGCTGCGGGATGGCGTTATGGTGAAAAATCTCTGTCAGGAAGAAATGGAGATTGAGAGGATCAAAACATTAATGGTGGGAAGGGAACTTTCGGGGAACTACTACAGGGCAGATTACGACAGTTCACATAAAGGAAAAGTCGTATTAAGCGGCAGGCATGTGACCTGTGGCGATATCCTTGAAAATTTTGATTTTGATCTGCACGGCGGAGAGATACTTGGTATCGGTGGTCTGACTGACAGCGGTATGCATGATGTAGGGCGGGCTGCATTCGGGGCGTCAAAGCTGCTCACAGGAGAGATACGTGCCGGGAATAAGCTGATAAAAAATGCTTCGGATGCCATTGCGGCAAAGATTGGATATGTGCCCAAAAACAGAGATACGGAGTCAGTTATTTTGGATGACAGTATTTTGAATAATATTGTTTTGCCGGCGCTTAAAATATTGAGTAATAAAAGTTATATTTCGCCGGTGAAGGAGTCTGATCTTGCGAAAGAGGGCGTGGATGCACTCTCCATAAAATGCCGTGAAGCAACCCAGGATGTCAGGGATCTCTCCGGCGGTAATCGTCAGAAAGTTGCAGTGGCAAAATGGATCATGAACGGGACGGAAATCTTCATCATGGACTGCCCCACAAGGGGAATTGATATAAGTGTCAAAGCATATCTGTATCAATTGATTTACAGGCTGAAAACGGAGGGGAAGTCGATTATGATGATTTCTGAGGAAATGACGGAACTCATCGGTATGTGTGACCGGATTCTTATTGTGAAGGATGGCAGACTGTCACACGAGTTTGAACGCAGTGAAACATTGTCGGAAAATGACATTATTCAATATATGATTTAGGGAAAGGAGGTGGATATAATATGAAAAAAGGCCAGAGTCTTCATAAAGGTTTACCGTTAGTGTGTATGATTTTTTTATTTCTCTGTTTTACGGTTATCACAGGGGGGCGGTTTCTTTCGGGCAATAATATGGAAGTGCTTCTGAATCAGGCGTTTGGGGTCTTGGTGGCAAGTATCGGAGCGACCTTTGTGTATGCACATGGTGGAATGGATCTTTCCATTGCCGGCCTCTCGGGCTTTTGCATGTGTATGATTGCATATTGTCTGAATTATGTCAATTGGTTCTGGGCATTGTTAGCAGCGTTGGCGGTAGGGGTTGTTTCGGGAATTCTGACCAGTGGCATATCAATTGCAATGAATATCCCTGCCTTTATTGTGTCGATCTGCATGGGCAATATCTGGCGTGGAATTGTGCTGACAATTACTTCATCTTCCTGGATGGAAGTGCCTGCATCTTTTTTGAAGTTCGATAATTGGATCATTAAGATCATTACAATGATTGTGCTGATTATAACAGGTTTTTATATTTTCGATTTTACACGTATCGGAAAAGACATGAAGGCAATTGGCGGGAGTGCTGAAGTAGCAAGACTGTCCGGTGTGAGAGTGACGCTTGAAATGCTGCTTGCGTATGTCATCATGGGAATTTTCACAACAATTACGGCGTTTTTTACACTGGCAAGAGTGGGTGTTGCATCTTCAACAGCGGGAAGCGGTCTGGATATGGATGTACTGATAGCGCTTCTGCTGGGTGGGCTTCCGTTGACTGGCGGTGCTGGTTCCAGAATGATATGCGCAGTTGTGGGAGCGTTTTCCCTGGCGATACTTGGGAACGGATTGATCCTTTGCGGTGTTGATCCGAAGGTTGTGGATGGAATTAAGGGTGCAGTGCTGCTCATCGTTGTTTTTGCGACAATGAAAAAGAAAGAAGGACAGATCATTACGTAAAATGAAAAGAACAAAAATAGAAAGGAACTGTTAGTATGAAAAAAATAATAACATTATTACTGGTATGTTGTATGACCACATGTGCACTTTTCGGATGTGGATCTGCCGGGACGAATGAGGCAGATGTGGCGGATGAAAATACTGTTGAGACTGATATCAATGAGGAAAATGTATCGGAAAATGCAGAGTTGCCGCTTATAAAGGTCGGTTTTGTGTGCTGGGGATATTCAGACCTTCTGAGCAATCAGTATAAAAACTATTTTGATTACCTTGCAGAAAATATGAACCTTGAAATAACATATGCCACGGCCTATTCAAGTGAAGAACATATTGAGACAACGGAAAATCTGATTTCGAAGGGGGTTGACGTCATTCTGGATTATGACTGTTATGATAAGATGATGCAGCTTTGTGAAGCTAAAGGCGTGTATCTGGCACAGTATACTCTGGATATTTCGTCACCTGAATTAAAACAACAGCTTGAGACCTATTCACACTGGCTTGGGTATTCGGTCTGTGATGATTATGAAACAGGATGCAGACTTGCTGAGCTGATGTATGAACAGGGATGCCGGAATATTGCGACAATCGCCATTGCACCGGGGAGCTCCGCTGCCGACCAGCGTTGGAACGGCGTTGTTGATACAGTGGCAAAATATGAGGATATGAACATTATTGCTGAATACAGAAATGATGATACCGGTGAGTTCGGTGCAGCTGTACAGAATATGATTTCCATTTACAGTGATTTTGACGGTATCATTCTCATGGGGGGATCTGATGGAGCTTCCGACAGCGTTCTTCAGGCTCTTGAAATTGAAAATAAGATCGGGGAGATTAAACTGGCAACAGTTGATATTGAAGAGACTTCCCGTGAAGATGTGGAGAGAGGGGCCTTACATGTTATTGCCGGTGGCCAGTATCCGGATCCGGTTATGCTGTTTATTCCGGTCTATAATGCAGTGACAGGTTCTCCTATGACAGATGGACCGTTTACGCTCTATGGAAAGAATCTTTTCCTTGAGACGGAGGAGGACTTTGAAAATTATGCTAAATATATTGAAGGCGATGTGTTCCCTTATACATTCGATGAGCTGAAGGAATACCTGCGCGTATATAACCCGGATGCGACATTTGAGGACTTTGCGGAGTTTTATGCAAAATACGATATCGAAGAAGTTGTGCAGCGACATGCGGGGATGGTGGAGTAAAAAATTAGATTCCGATAAGAAAGAGTGGGAAATGATGAAAAACTTGCGTAAAAATAAAATTGCGGATTATTGCAAAGCTTTGATTTTGCCGATTGTGGTCTACCTCATGTTTCGATTTATGTCACACGGGCTGTTTGGTGATGCGCACGGCATGATGGTAATTGCACGGCAGTCTGTTGTTTCGGTACTTATTGCATGGGGGATCTGTATGAACATGCAGATGAAGATGTGGGATATGAGCGCGGGAGCTGTAGTTGTGCTGGCTGGCATTCTGGGCGGCAGAGCAATGCTTGCGACCAATACGGGACTGATCGGGCTGGTGGTTTTAACAACAATCATTTCAATTATTCTTTCTCTTCTGATTTTCGTGGTCTATCACTACATGAGGGTTCCGTCGATCGTTTCAGCGGTAGGCATGCTGATGATTTATGAATCCCTGACTACTTTACTGTTTCATGCGGAAGGGGTAAAGATACGGGGAAATGCGACAATACTGGCAAGATCACCATATTGCTTTATGATACTGATATTATATGGATTTTTAATGTATGTTATATTTAACCGCACGAGTATTGGCTACCATGTAAGAACCATTGGCAATAACCAGCGGATTTCAACGAATATCGGCGTGAGTGTCAGAGATACACGGTTTAAGAGCTTTCTTGCAGAAGGGATCATGCTGGGGATGGCAGCAGTATTATCGGTTTCGAACAAAGGAGGAGCCGCTTCCATAAGTGGTATGGATTCCATGTCAGTATCTTTTGATGCTCTGATGAGTGTTTTTATGGGTGTTTTTCTGGCAAAATACTGTAATCTGATAGTCGGCATTTTCCTTGGGACAATTTCCATGAAGATGCTGAATGCGGGATTGATCTCAATCGGACTCAGCGCGTCTTTGCAGAAAGTTGCAACAGGTGTCTTTCTGATCCTGGTTATCGGCATTTCTTCAAATCAGACGCGGATCCTGCAGTTTATTGAAAACCGAAAGAAGGCAAAACGCATTATAAAAAATACAATGAACAGTTAAAAAGTATGGGATGTTCAAACTGTCAAATTCAATCATAAATGTCCCGGGATTCCAGATAGAGGAATCTTGGGATTTTCCATATCTGCTGCCTGGAATAGCTGTGGCTGTCGGAGAAAATAAGGAGTATATCTTGTCAGAAACTGAAAAAAATATATAATAATAATGAGAATTGGCCGGAATTTATCATATCAGTTCAGAGGTGCAGGGATTATGGGTTATGAAATAACTCAATACCACAAATCTTCATATATGTGTATAGAAGAATGGGGAGGACATGACTTTCAGCTTCATTTTCATGCGGAGATCGAACTGTCGCTTATCCTTTCCGGAGAAGCAGTCTTCATTATAAATAAGCATAAGTACAAACTGGAAGCTGGTGATATTATTCTGGTCAATCGATGCGTACCGCATTCCATTGAACAGAACAAAAACAGCAGGGTGATATGGCTTGGTATCAATCCGCTGTTTTGCGGTTTCTACTATCCGGATCTGCAGAAGATTCATTTTCAGGAATGTTTGTTTGACAAAGATCATCTGTTGAACCAGTCACTGGTTTCGGATATGAAACAACTGTTAGATATTTCAAAATCACAGGCAACGGCCTATGAATTTAAAATGCAGGAAATTCTCAATCATATATTTTTTCTGTTGCTGACACAGACTGATTACGTGTATCTGCCGGATGTGGTCATGCATACGGAGGCTGAGAGGATGGAAAGACTGCATCATATTATCGGTTACATGGAGGGAAATTTTGACAGACAGCCAAGACTGGAGGAACTGGCTGAGGAGATGCAGCTTTCCCCGGATTATCTTTCTCATTTTATTAAAGATGCATTGGGAATTACGTTCCGTGATTATGTGACAATGCTGCGCCTGCATAAGGCTGTGAAACTTATGGAGGAAAAGTCTGTCAGTCAGCTGGACATGCTTTTTCAAACCGGTTTTACTGATTATCGTTATTTTTCCAGGGCTTTTAAAAAAATATATGGGGTTGACCCGGAGGAATATTACAGGTCAGAGCCCTGATTGTGTGATTTAATATCCGTAACAGAAAATATATAAAAAATAATTAAAAAAGTTCTTGCATTATCGGAATTTCTATAGTACAATAGCTTTTGCTGTGACATGATAGCAATGAAGCGTGAGGTTGCTGTCAGCGGGCAACTACTGGCAGGTTTTCCGTGGAGCGAATGTCAAAACCGGAAGATCAGGAATCTCCGGCGAGGAAACTGACGACAAGTCACTGTACAGACAGAAGGATTCTGCAAGAACTTTTTACAGCAAAAGGCAGAAGCGTGTGCGGCCAAAGTACTTCATACAGCGCGTATGAAAAGGCATATCGGACAAAAATTATGATCTGTCCGGGTATCGGACACACACGGAGGAGTGTACAGTCACCGCTTGTCGTACTAAAAATGAAAGATACATTTTCATTTCAAAAAAGTGCGAAAAGGAGGCGACTTTTTTTATGGCAAGTCAGGTAATGAGGATTACATTAAAGGCGTATGATCACCAGCTGGTTGATGCGTCTGCAAAAAAAATCATCGAAACAGTCAGGAAGAATGGATCTCAGGTGAGCGGACCGGTACCCCTTCCTACAAAGAAAGAGGTTGTTACAATTTTGAGGGCGGTTCACAAATACAAAGATTCCAGAGAACAGTTCGAACAGAGAACCCATAAGAGACTGATCGACATCATTGCACCGACGCCCAAGACCATCGATGCGCTGCAGAGACTGGAAATGCCGGCGGGTGTGTACATTGATATCAAAATGAAACAAAAATAACCTTCTACTAGAATGAACATGCAGGGGCGAAGTAAAGCCGCTGCGGGCATCGGCTGACAGCGGCAAAGCTGAAAGCGGCGACCCGCAGGGGGAAAACAGCCTGGGAGATACGGGGAGCCCGAAAATGCATGGTCCGATGTAGAACAAAAGGAGGGTAAAGGGTAACATGAAGAAAGCGATTTTAGCAACAAAAGTCGGAATGACTCAGATCTTCCAGGAAGACGGTACGCTGATTCCGGTAACCGTTCTTCAGGCGGGTCCCTGCGTGGTAACCCAGATCAAGACAGAGGAAAATGACGGTTACAAGGCAGTGCAGGTAGGGTTTGTTGACAAGAAGGAAAAGATCGTCAACAAAGACAAGGGCGGAAAAAAAGAAGTGGCTCATCCCCACGGCGTAAACAAAGCTGAGATGGGACATTTTAAGAAAGCCGGTGTATCTGGTAAGAGATACGTCAGAGAGTTCCGCTTTGAAAATGCAGAGGAATATGAACTGGGGAACGAGATTAAAGCTGATATCTTTGAAGTGGGCGAAAGAGTTGACGCTTCCGGTATTTCTAAAGGTAAGGGATTCCAGGGCGCGATCAAGAGACTCGGACAGCACAGAGGCCCCATGAAGCACGGTTCCAAATTCCATCGCCATCAGGGTTCTAACGGCGCCTGCTCTTCCCCGAGCAGAGTGTTCAAAGGAAAGGGCATGCCGGGCCATATGGGCTGCGAAAAGGTAACTGTTCAGAACCTGGAAGTAGTGAGAGTAGATGCAGAGAAAAATCTGCTGTTAATAAAAGGTTCTGTTCCGGGACCTAAGAAAGCGCTGGTTACGATCAAAGAGACGACCAGAGCTGAAGCATAATTCAGGGCGAAAGGAGGACAAAGAGATGGCTAACGTATCTGTTTATAATATGGAAGGCAAGGAAGTTGGCACTGTTGAATTAAACGACGCGGTGTTCGGTGTGGAAGTAAACGAACATCTTGTGCATATGGCAGTGGTACAGCAGCTTGCAAACAATCGTCAGGGAACCCAGAAAGCAAAAACCCGTGGCGAGGTTTCCGGCGGCGGCAGAAAGCCCTGGAGACAGAAAGGAACCGGTCATGCGAGACAGGGTTCCACAAGATCTCCTCAGTGGAAGGGCGGCGGTGTTGTATTTGCCCCTGTACCGAGAGATTATTCCTTTAAGATGAATAAGAAAGAGAAAAGAGCGGCATTAAAATCAGTATTATCCGATAAAGTTGCAGGCGGCAAGCTTGTTGTTCTGGATGAGTTGAAGTTTGACGAGATCAAGACGAAGAAGTTCAAAGCGGTGATGGATAACCTGAAAGTGGAAGACAGAGCACTGGTTGTTCTGGGCGAGAAGGATGATGTGGTGATCAAATCCGCAAACAACCTTCCTTTTGTACAGACCGCACTGCCGGGGACAATCAACGTCTATGATATCCTGAAGGCGGGCACACTGATCCTGACAAAGGATGCCGTTACAAAGATTGAGGAGGTGTATGCATAATGGCTGATCTGAAATATTATGACGTGATCCTGAAACCGGTCATCACAGAGAAGAGCATGTCCGGCATGGCAGATAAGAAGTATACATTTCTGGTGCATCCCGATGCGACAAAGACGCAGGTGAAAGAGGCAGTGGAAAAAATGTTTGAAGGTACCAGGGTGGCGAAAGTCAACACAATGAACCTGGACGGCAGAAAAAAAAGAAGAGGCATGGTAGTCGGCAGAACGGCAAAGACCAAAAAGGCTATCGTTCAGCTTACCGCTGACAGCAAAGAGATTGAAATCTTTGCAGGTCTGTAAAAAGCAGAAAGGAGAAAAAAGACATGGGAATTAAAACCTATAACCCATATACACCTTCCAGAAGAAACATGACTGGTTCTGATTTCTCTGAGATTACAAAGACTACACCTGAAAAGTCTCTGCTTGCAAGCAAGAAGAAACATGCAGGCCGCAACAATCAGGGTAAGATCACCGTTCGTCATCGCGGCGGCGGCAACAGACGGAAATACAGAATCATTGATTTCAAGAGAACCAAAGATGGTATTCCGGCAAAGGTGATCGGTATTGAGTATGATCCGAACAGAACCGCAAATATCGCGCTGATCTGTTACGCAGACGGACTGAAAAGTTATATCCTTGCGCCCCAGGGCCTGACTGACGGCATGAAGGTTATGAACGGTCCCGAGGCGGAAATTAGAGTCGGAAACTGTCTGCCTCTTGAGAACATCCCGGTTGGTACCCAGGTACACAACATTGAGCTGTATCCGGGCAAGGGCGGCCAGATGGTCCGCAGTGCCGGTAACAGCGCGCAGCTTATGGCGAAAGAAGGCAAGTACGTAACGCTTCGTCTTCCTTCCGGTGAGATGAGAATGGTTCTCGGCGTATGCCGCGCTACAGTCGGTGTGGTGGGCAACGTTGATCACAACCTTATCAATATTGGTAAAGCAGGGCGGAAACGTCACATGGGCATCAGACCTACAGTCCGCGGTTCTGTTATGAACCCGAATGACCATCCGCACGGCGGTGGTGAGGGACGCGCGCCGATTGGACGTCCGGGCCCGAGCACACCCTGGGGTAAACCTGCACTCGGCTTAAAGACCCGTAAGAAGAAAAAAGCTTCTAACAAACTGATTGTGAGAAGAAGAGACGGCAGAGCTATCAAGTAGAGCATATTGAGGAGGAAGAATCATGTCGAGATCATTGAAAAAAGGACCATTCGCAGATGAAAGCTTACTGAAAAAAGTAGATGCTTTAAATGCGTCAGGCCAGAAACAGGTTATTAAGACCTGGTCCCGCCGTTCCACAATTTTCCCGTCTTTCGTAGGACATACGTTCGCGGTTCATGACGGCAGAAAACATGTGCCTGTCTACGTGACAGAGGATATGGTTGGGCATAAATTAGGTGAGTTCGTGGCAACAAGAACTTACAGAGGACATGCAAAAGAAGATAAGAAATCCAAAGTGAGATGAAAGGTTGATATGAAAATCAAAGATTTTCATATGAAAGGAGGTTTAAACTATGGCTAAAGGACATAGAAGTCAGATTAAAAGAGAAAGAAATGCTCAGAAAGATACAAGACCTTCCGCTAAGTTATCTTACGCAAGGATTCCTGTACAGAAAGCATGCTTTGTATTAGACGCCATCAGAGGCAAAGACGTGACAAGCGCTCTTGCTATTCTGGAGTATAATCCCAGATATGCTTCCGGCGTTATCAAGAAATTACTGGAATCAGCAATTGCCAATGCTGAGAACAACAACGGCGTGAATGCAGCTAATCTTTATATAGAGGAGTGCTATGCAAGCGACGGCCCTATCATGAAACGTGTGAGACCTCGTGCACAGGGAAGGGCTTACAGAATCGAAAAGAGAATGAGCCATATCAAGATTGTGCTGAACGAGAAATAATGGGAAGGGAATGCCCGGGCTGCGGGCATGAAGAAAGGAGTTAAGTGATATATGGGACAGAAAGTTAATCCTCACGGCCTCAGAGTCGGTATTATTAAGGATTGGGATTCCAGATGGTATGCTGATGCTGAGTTTTCCGATTATCTGATAGAAGACTATAATATCAGAAAATACCTGAAGAAGAAATTATATGCTGCCGGTATCTCCAAAATTGAAATCGAAAGAGCTTCCGACAGAGTAAAAGTTATCATTTATACAGCAAAACCCGGTGTAGTGATCGGTAAGAGCGGCGCAGAGATCGAAAAGACAAAGACAGAGCTTTCCAAAATGACGGATAAGAAAGTGCTGATCGATATCAAGGAGATCAAAGTGCCGGACAGAGATGCACAGCTTGTTGCAGAAAACATTGCACAGCAGCTTGAGAACCGTGTGTCTTTCAGAAGAGCGATGAAATCCTGCATGGGCAGAACGATGAAAGCCAGAGCGCTTGGTATCAAGGCGGCATGTTCCGGACGTCTGGGCGGCGCCGATATTGCCCGTACAGAGTTTTACAGCGAAGGTACGATTCCGCTTCAGACACTGAGGGCCGATATTGATTACGGTTTTGCAGAGGCAGATACCACATACGGCAAAGTCGGTGTGAAAGTCTGGATCTATAAGGGCGAAGTACTTCCCGCCAAAGGAAATAAGGAAGGGAGCGAGAAATAATTATGTTAATGCCAAAAAGAGTAAAACGTCGTAAACAGTTCCGTGGTTCTATGGCAGGCAAACCTACCAGAGGTACAACGATTACCTATGGCGAATATGGTATTATCGCAATGGAACCCGCATGGATCAAATCCAACCAGATCGAGGCAGCCCGTGTGGCTATGACCCGTTATGTGAAACGTGGCGGTAAGGTCTGGATTAAGATTTTCCCGGATAAACCTGTAACAACAAAACCAGCAGAAACACGTATGGGTTCCGGTAAGGGAACTCTGGAATACTGGGTAGCAGTTGTTAAGCCGGGACGTGTGCTTTTCGAGATCGCAGGCGTGCCTGAGGATATCGCAAAAGAAGCACTGCGTCTTGCAACACATAAGCTTCCGTGTAAGTGTAAAGTCGTTTCTAAAGCAGACTTGGAAGGCGGTGCATCAAATGAAAACTAATAAATATTTGGAAGATTTAAAGGCAAAGACTTCTGCTGAGCTGGCGGAAGAGCTGGTAGCTGCCAAGAAAGAACTTTTCAATTTGAGGTTCCAGAACGCAACGAATCAGTTGGACAATACAGCAAGAATCAAAGAAGTGAGAAGAAACATTGCCCGTATTCAGACGATGATCACGGCAAAGGCAAACTGAATGTGTGTATTGTATTAACTGGAAAGGAGAGCAAATCGTGGAAAGAAATTTAAGAAAGACACGTACTGGCAAGGTTGTCAGCGATAAAATGGATAAGACGATCGTTGTGGCGATCCAGAACAATGAGAGACATCCGCTTTACAACAAGATCGTAAAAAGAACTTACAAATTGAAAGCTCATGATGAGAACAATGATTGTCATATCGGCGATACCGTGAAGGTTATGGAGACAAGACCTCTGTCCAAGGACAAGAGATGGAGACTTGTCGAGATTGTTGAGAGAGCGAAGTAAATTGAAAGGAGAATCAACATGGTTCAGCAGGAAACCAGACTGAAAGTTGCCGATAACACGGGTGCGAAAGAACTGCTTTGCATCAGGGTGATGGGTGGCTCTACAAGAAGATATGCAAGTATTGGTGATATAATTGTTGCTTCTGTCAAAGATGCAACACCAGGCGGCGTTGTGAAAAAAGGCGATGTGGTAAAAGCTGTAGTCGTGCGTACCGTAAAGGGTGCCCGCCGCAAAGATGGTTCTTACATCAGATTCGATGAAAATGCTGCTGTTATTATCAAAGATGACAAGACCCCGAGAGGAACCCGTATCTTTGGACCGGTAGCAAGAGAGCTTCGTGAGAAACAGTTTATGAAGATTGTTTCCCTGGCTCCGGAAGTATTATAGGAGGTACCGGTTATGGCAATGTTAAAAATCAAAAAAGGTGACACAGTGAAAGTGATCGCCGGTAAAGACAAAGATAAAGAAGGCAAGGTACTTGACATTGACCGCAAGAAGGGCAGAGTGCTGGTAGAAGGCGTTAATATGATCACAAAGCATATGAAACCCTCCGCAGCAAACGCTAACGGCGGTATTGTTCAGAGAGAAGCTATGATCGACATTTCCAATGTGATGTATGTTCACAAGGGAAAACCCACGAGAATCGGGTTTAAGATGGACGGAGATAAGAAAGTACGTTTCGCAAAATCCACAGGCGATATTATCGGTTAAGGAAGGAGGGTAAACATGAGCAGATTAAAAGATTTATACAAAGATGAGATCGTAGATGCTATGATCAAAAAGTTTGGTTATAAGAATATCATGGAAGTTCCGAAAATCGACAAGATCGTTGTAAATATGGGTGTTGGTGAAGCAAAGGAAAATCCGAAGGTACTCGAGGCTGCTGTGGCTGATATGGAAAAGATCACAGGCCAGCATGCTGTTATTACTAAGGCGAAGAAATCTATCGCAAACTTCAAAATCAGGGAAGGACAGTCCATCGGCTGTAAGACAACGCTTCGCGGTGAGAAGATGTATGAGTTTTTAGATCGTCTGGTGAACTTGGCTCTGCCCCGTGTGCGTGACTTCAGAGGCGTCAGCGCCAACGCGTTCGACGGAAGAGGCAACTACTCGCTGGGCATCAAAGAACAGATCATCTTCCCGGAAATTGAGTATGATAAGATCGATAAAGTGAGAGGCATGGATGTCATCATCGTAACCACCGCAAAGACGGACGAAGAGGCGCGCGAGTTACTGAGATTATTCAACATGCCCTATGAAAAATAACAGGAGGTAAATTCCATGGCTAAAACAGCGATGAAGATCAAACAGCAGCGCAAACCGAAATTCTCCACAAGAGCATACAGCCGCTGCAAAATTTGTGGTCGTCCCCACGCATATTTAAGAAAATACGGAATCTGCAGAATTTGCTTCCGTGAGTTGGCATATAAGGGCGAGATCCCCGGCGTAAAGAAATCAAGCTGGTAGGATGTGCGATGAGTCTAAATGAAGAAGGAGGAAACTGACCATGACAATGAGTGACCCTATTGCAGATATGCTTACAAGAATCCGTAATGCAAATACTGCAAAACATGATACAGTAGATGTACCCTCATCCAAAATGAAACTGGCTATCGCACAGATTCTGGCAGATGAAGGCTATATCAAAAAATATGAAGTGATTGAAAATGGTTCATTCAATACGATCCGCATTACCCTGAAGTACGGTGCAGACAGAAATGAGAAGATCATTTCCGGCATCAAGAGAATTTCCAAGCCGGGACTTCGCGTGTATGCGGGCAAAGAAGATATGCCGAGAGTTCTGGGCGGCCTGGGAATCGCTATCGTTTCCACAAATGAGGGCGTTATCACAGACAAGAAAGCAAGAGAGTTAGGCGTAGGCGGCGAAGTATTAGCATTCGTGTGGTAAAGGTAAGAAGATTTTCCAAGCTGGTAAAATACGCCGGCTGACAAAATCTGAATTTCACATCGAAAATGCTTCGCATTTTCTCCGGCGCTGTGGTAGAAATATAGAATATAGGAGGTACGGGCATGTCACGTATAGGAAGAATGCCAATCGCGATTCCTGCAGGTGTTACTGTGGAAGTTGCAGAAAATAATAAAGTGACTGTAAAAGGTCCTAAGGGTACTCTGGAGAGAGTACTTCCATCCGAGATGGAGATCAAGGTGGAAGGTGCGGAGGTTACCGTATCCAGACCGAATGATTTAAAGAGAATGAAATCTTTACACGGCCTCACCAGGACACTGATCCACAACATGGTAGTCGGTGTGACGGAAGGTTTCCAGAAGAAACTGGAAGTGAACGGCGTAGGTTACAGGGCGGCAAAGGCCGGTAAGGTGCTTACCTTATCCCTTGGTTATTCCCACCCGGTTGAGATGACTGATCCTGAAGGCGTTGAGACAGTTCTGGAAGGCCAGAACGTGATCATCGTAAAGGGGATTGATAAAGAAAAAGTTGGCCAGTTTGCAGCTGAAATCAGAGACAAGAGAAGACCGGAACCTTATAAGGGCAAGGGTATCAAGTATGCTGATGAAGTGATCAGACGTAAAGTCGGTAAGACCGGTAAGAAATAACGGATAAGGAGAGTGTGAAAATGGTTAGTAAAAAATCAAGACAGGAAGTTCGTGTAAAAAAACACAGAAGAATGCGTAACCGTTTGTCCGGAACTGCTGAGAGACCTCGTCTGTCAGTGTTCAGAAGTAATAATCATATGTATGCTCAAATTATCGATGATGTAGCCGGAGTGACTCTCGCTGCCGCTTCTACTGTGGAAAAGGAAGTGAAAGCGGAGCTTACGAAGACGAATAACGTTGACGCAGCGGCGTATCTTGGAACGGTAATTGGAAAGAGAGCAGTGGAAAAAGGTATTAAAGAAGTTGTCTTTGACAGAGGCGGCTATATATACCAGGGTAAAGTAGCAGCGTTAGCTGATGCGGCCAGAGAAGCTGGCCTTACATTCTAGGAAGGGAGAAACGTACATGAAGCGTACAATCATTGATATAAGCAACATGGAATTAACGGAAAAAGTTGTTACCATCAAACGTGTTACCAAGGTTGTAAAGGGCGGACGTAATATGCGGTTTACGGCTCTTGTGGTTGTTGGTGACAGCAATGGTCATGTAGGTGCCGGCCTGGGAAAAGCTACTGAGATCCCTGAGGCCATCAGAAAAGGCAAAGAGGACGCGATCAAGAATCTGGTCAGCGTCGCAGTAGATGAAAACGGCAGTATTACACATGATTTTATCGGAAAATATGGTTCTTCAGAGGTCCTGCTTAAGAGGGCTCCCGAAGGTACCGGTATCATCGCAGGCGGCCCTGCGCGTATTGTCTGCGAACTTGCGGGAATCAGAAATATCCGTACAAAATCTCTGGGTTCCAATAATAAGCAGAACGTAGTTCTTGCGGCAGTTTCAGGCCTCAGCCAGTTGAAGACCCCGGAAGAGGTAGCAAAGAATCGTGGTAAATCCGTAGAGGAAGTTGTAAGCTAGAAAGGAGAATGAAACCCATGGCAGATAATAAAACATTGAAGATCACTCTGGTAAAATCTCCTATCGGCGCGATACCGAAGCAGCGCGCAACAGTTGTTGCAATGGGACTTCGGAAAATGCATCAGACGGTGGAACTGCCCGATAACGGAGCAACCAGAGGCATGATTCAGAAAGTAAGACACTTAGTAAAAGTAGAGGAAGCTTAAAGAGAGAAGGAGGTGTCATCAGAATGGATTTATCTAATTTGAGACCTGCGGAAGGTTCCAGACACAGTGATAATTTCAGAAGAGGTCGTGGACATGGCTCAGGTAACGGCAAGACAGCCGGTAAAGGCCATAAAGGACAGAAAGCCCGTTCCGGAGCCCCGAGAATCGGTTTTGAGGGCGGTCAGATGCCTTTATACAGGCGACTTCCCAAGAGAGGCTTTAAGAACAGAAACAGAAAAGAGATCGTAAGCATTAATATCAGTGCTCTTGAAGTATTTGAAAATGACAGCACCGTGGATGTACAGGCATTGATGGAGAAGGGGATCGTGAAAAATCCCGGAGACGGTGTGAAAATCCTTGGAAACGGAGAACTTACCAAAAAGCTGAATGTAAAAGCGGATGCTTTCAGTGCATCAGCGACTGAAAAGATTCAGGCACTTGGTGGAACAACAGAGGTATTGTAATGCTTACAACATTAAAAAATGCATTTAAAGTAAAGGAAATCAGGCAGAGAGTTCTGTATACGCTGGGGATGTTAGTGATTATCAGACTTGCTTCCCAGCTCCCTGTTCCGGGGGTTAACAGAGATTACTTTGCAAACTGGTTTGCGTCGCAGACAGGAGATGCGTTCAATTTATTTGACGCGTTTACAGGTGGATCATTCCTGAGCATGTCTGTTATTGCACTGAATATCACGCCTTACATCACATCATCGATCATCATTCAGCTTTTAACGATTGCGATTCCGAAGCTGGAAGAGATGCAGAAAGACGGTGAGGAAGGCAGAAAGAAGATCACAGCCATCACCCGTTATGTGACAGTGGCATTGGCGCTGATCGAATCCAGTGCTATGGCAATCGGTTTTGGACGGCAGGGACTTTTGCAGGAGTACAATGCATTAAATGTGATTACAGTAATTGTCGCATTGACGGCAGGCAGCGCATTCTTAATGTGGATCGGCGAGAAGATCACGGAAAAGGGTATCGGTAATGGTATTTCCATTGTCCTGACGATCAACATCGTCTCCAGGATGCCGCAGGAGCTGACCGGGCTGTTCAGACAGTTTGTGACAAGCAGAGAGATCGCGCCGGCTGTAGTGGCTGCTGTGATCATTATTGCTGTGATCGTCCTGATGGTAGTACTTGTTATCATACTGAATTCCGGAACCCGTAAGATACCGGTACAGTATGCAAAAAAGATGCAGGGCAGGAAAATGTATGGTGGAAATTCCAGCAATATTCCGTTAAAGATCAACACGGCAGGGGTCATCCCGGTTATCTTCGCATCTTCCCTGATGCAGTTCCCGGTAATCATCTGTTCCCTGTTCGGTATAAACGGCGGAACGGGATTCTGGGGCAAGGTACTTCGGGGATTAAGTTCCAGCAACTGGTGCCGGCCCAGCGAACCGATCTACAGTATCGGCCTTGTGGTATATATTGCACTTGTAATTTTCTTTGCTTACTTTTATACTTCGATCACATTCAATCCGATTGAGATCGCAGAGAATATGAAGAAGCAGGGCGGCTTTGTTCCGGGTATCAGGCCGGGTAGACCGACCAGCGAGTATCTGACAAAGATTCTTAACTATATTATCTTTATCGGTGCCTGCGGACTTACGATCGTGTGTGTGCTGCCGTTTTTCTTTAACGGTATGTTTGGCGCCAGCGTATCTTTTGGCGGTACAAGTCTGATCATTATCGTCAGCGTTATCGTTGAGACTTTGAAGCAGGTGGAATCCCTGATGTTAGTTCGCAATTACAAAGGATTTTTAAATGACTGACAGAAAATAGCGTGCAATCACTATGGGATGGAGATTCTCCATCCCATAGTCAGCATGGTGAGGATCATGTAAAAGGCGGCGCAGGTAATTTGCCGTGTGTGGAAGGGCAGGGTTATTGAAATGAAAATTATTATGTTAGGAGCACCGGGAGCAGGAAAGGGAACGCAGGCAAAGATGATTTCTGAGAAGTATCATCTGCCTCATATCTCCACAGGCGATATTTTCCGGGCAAATATCAAGAATGGTACGGAGCTTGGAAAAGAGGCAAAGGGCTATATGGATAAAGGACTGCTTGTTCCGGATGAATTGACAGTCAGGATACTCCTCGACAGAGTGGCGAAGGAAGACTGCAAAAACGGCTATATACTGGACGGTTTTCCCAGAAATATTCCTCAGGCGGAAGTGCTTGATAAAGAGCTTACCAGGTTGGGCGATAAGATCGATATTGTGATCGACATGGAAGTGCCGGATGAAAGTATTATTAAGAGGATGACAGGCAGGCGCGCCTGCACATCCTGCGGGGCGACATATCATATCGTAAATGTACCGCCCAAAAAAGAAGGAGTCTGCGATAAATGCGGCGAGGAGCTTATTCTCCGGGATGATGACAGAGAAGAGACGGTAAAAAAACGTCTGAATATATACCATGAGCAGACACAGCCCCTGATCAAATATTATCAGAAAAAAGGCGTTCTGAAGACATTTGACGGGACAAAGGACATGATGGATGTCTTTACAGAGATCACAGAAATTTTGGCATAGTGCAAAACAATACAGGGCATGGTGTCCGTATTATGCAGTAAAGAAGGCATGAGTAATGGCAGTCAGTATAAAATCAGCGAGAGAAATTGAACTTATGCGGGAGTCCTGCAGACTCCTTGAGATCGTACATGACGAGTTGGGAAAGGCGATAAGGCCCGGCATTTCCACATTGGACATTGACCGTATGGGGGAAAAAATGATCCGGGATATGGGCTGTGTCCCCAATTTCAAAAACTATAACGGTTATCCGGCTTCCATCTGTGTTTCGGTCAATGACGAGGTCGTACATGGGATCCCCCACAAAGACAGAATACTGTTGGATGGAGATATTGTAAGTCTGGATGCCGGACTTATTTACAAAGGCTATCATTCTGATGCGGCAAGGACTTATGCAGTCGGAGAGATAAGCGAAGAGGCCAGGCTTTTAATAGAAAGAACCCGCCAGAGTTTCTTCGAGGGAATTAAGATGGCGAGGCCGGGAAATCATCTCCATGATATTTCCAACACCATCGACAGTTATATCAGCCAGTTTGGCTACGGTATCGTCAGAGACCTTGTGGGCCACGGTATCGGGACTTCTCTCCACGAGGATCCGCAGATTCCGAATTTTAGGCAGAGAAAAAAAGGCGTGAAGTTAATGCCGGGTATGACACTTGCGGTGGAACCCATGATCAATCTGGGACGCGCTGATGTGGAGTGGCTGGAGGATGACTGGACGGTTGTGACGGAGGACGGAAGCATCTCCGCCCACTATGAGAATACGATACTGATCACAGAGGGTGAACCGGAGATTCTGACACTCAGTCATCTGCCGTGAGAAGACAGAAGAGCTGAACCAATGTTATTCAGTTAGCTATCCAGGCCGGGAACGGACATAACGAAACAACATGGATAGCTGAACTGTAACAGTTGATTTGCAGATTGTTGGTAAGGTGCAGGAGATTTGGCGCAACCGGAATAAGAACGGAAACAGAGGTTATACATGACAGGCTGCATGGCGTTATCCCTTGCGGGGCATGACAGAAATAAAATATATCTTATTGTAGGCGAAGAAAAAGAGTATGTGTATCTTGCGGATGGGAAAAGAAGGACCTGCAAAAATCCGAAGAAAAAAAACAGGAGACATATTCAGATTATGAAAAAGTATGAGAATCCGGAAGTGACGAAAAAGCTGCTTCGGGGTGAGAGTATTGATGCAGGCATCATTATTCAGGAGGTTAAGGCATGTCAAAAGCAGATGTAATTGAAATTGAAGGAACAGTGGTGGAGAAATTACCGAATACCATGTTTCAGGTAGAACTGGAAAACGGACATAAGGTATTGGCCCATATCAGCGGTAAGTTACGGCAGAACTTTATTCGTATTCTTCCCGGCGATAAAGTGACACTGGAGCTTTCGCCTTATGATCTGTCCAAGGGAAGAATTATCTGGAGGGATAAATAAGAATAATTACGAGCCCATTGAAGCGAGTAATTATTCGCTGCTTCTCGATATGCGGAGCATATTGAGAAGATTCCCGTATTATAAGGGATTCTTGGATAAAATATACTTGCATTAGCGGTATGAATATGATACAATGAGAAACGGTCTTTTTGAAAGGAGGGAAAACGATGAAGGTTAGATCATCAGTAAAACCGATTTGCGAAAAGTGCAAAGTTATTAAGAGAAAAGGAAAAATCAGAATAATCTGTGAGAATCCAAAGCATAAACAGGTACAGGGATAAGAGCCTGTTCCATTGTTGACGTGCTCGGCAATGCCGACGCGCTCAGCATTTTACTTTTTGATACCGATAGGTATTCGGAAAGGCTGGATTATTCTAGCTGGCGGCATGAGGACAGAAGGCAAAGTGACCGGACGCCCCCTGATAGAGGTGCGGAAGGCGAAGCATACTGGCCGTTGCTTAGCCCAGTCAATTAGTAACTTAACCATGTAAAGCAAATCCAAAGAAACAGAGAAAATGGAGGAAAAATGGAATGGCTCGTATTTCAGGTGTAGACTTACCCAGAGACAAACGTGTCGAAATCGGACTCACCTACATTTATGGTATTGGACGTGTGAGTGCAACAAAGATCTGTGCAGCGGCGAAGGTAAATCCGGATACCCGTTGTCGTGATCTGACAGACGAAGAAGTAAAGAAAATCAGCGAAGTGATTGATGCAGATTATATGGTAGAAGGTGATCTCAGAAGAGAAGTTGCGCTGAATATCAAGAGACTTCAGGAAATTGGATGCTATCGCGGTATCCGTCACAGAAAAGGGCTTCCTGTTCGTGGTCAGAATACCAAGACCAATGCAAGAACAAGAAAAGGTCCCAAGAGAACCGTAGCGAATAAGAAAAAGTAAGGCGCTGAAAGCGTGAGGTTCTCTTTGAGAACGCGTAGCGAATAAGAAAAATAAGAAGAAATAGCAAACGACGCATAGTAGAAAGAAAGTAGGTTAGTTTAAAATGGCAAAAAAAGTTACAGCAAAAAAAGTGACAAAAAGACGTGTCAAGAAAAACGTTGAACATGGACAGGCACATATTCAGTCTTCCTTTAATAATACAATCGTCACATTGACGGATACGGAAGGCAATGCGCTCAGCTGGGCAAGTGCTGGTGGTCTTGGTTTTAGAGGTTCAAGGAAATCTACTCCGTATGCAGCACAGATGGCATCAGAAACAGCGACGAAGGCAGCGCTTGTACATGGTCTGAAGAAAGTTGATGTTTTTGTGAAAGGTCCTGGTTCAGGACGTGAAGCAGCGATTCGTGCGCTCCAGGCATGCGGACTGGAAGTACTGAGCATTCGCGACGTAACTCCGGTTCCTCATAACGGATGCCGTCCGCCCAAGCGCCGTCGTGTATAGTGTTTTTTGACGTTGGAAGAATGTACGAAAGTATTGTAAACAATGTATGGAAAGAGAGGAAAATAATTAAATGGCAGTAAACAGAGTACCAGTACTGAAAAGATGTCGTTCCCTGGAGCTTGATCCGACTTTTTTGGGATATGATAAGAAATCCAGGAGGAAATCTTCCAGAGCAGGAAAGAAGATGAGTGAGTATGCCCTGCAGCTTCGCGCAAAGCAGCAGGCTAAATTCATCTACGGCGTTCTGGAGAAACCCTTCAGAAATTATTATAACAGGGCTGAGAGAATGAAAGGACGTACAGGCGAGAACCTGATGATCCTGTTGGAGAGAAGATTGGACAGCGTTATCTTCAGAATGGGTTTTGCGAGAACAAGAAGAGAGGCAAGACAGATCGTCGGCCATCAGCATGTTCTTGTGAACGGTAAGGCTGTACAAATCCCGTCCTATCTGGTTAGCGCCGGTGATACGATTGAGATCAGGGAGAAATCCAGAGAATTACAGAGATATAAAGATATCGTAGAAGTTACAGGCGGGAGACTTACTCCGGAATGGATGGAGGTAGATCTGGACGCTCTGAAAGGCACGATTAAAGCACTTCCTACAAGAGAAATGATAGACGTACCTGTTGATGAGATGGCTATCGTCGAGCTGTATTCGAAATAATCGTAATCGTTCATAAAAGGAGGGTGTTTACTGTGTTTGATTTTGAAAGACCTAATATTGAGGTTGTAGAAATCTCTGATGATAAAAAGTATGGCAAATTAGTAGTAGAGCCGTTGGAAAGAGGTTATGGTATTACACTTGGTAACTCTCTCAGAAGAATTATGCTTTCTTCCCTGCCCGGTACGGCTGTGAGTCAGGTGAAATTTGATGGTGTGCTGCACGAATTTACGACGATTGAGGGCGTAAAAGAGGATGTGACAGAGATCATCATGAACATTAAAAGCCTTGCGATCAAAAATAACAGCGAGAGCAATGAACCTAAGACAGCGATTATTGATTTTCAGGGAGAAGGCGTTATCCATGCTTCCGATATTGAGGTGGATCAGGATATTGAAATCATGAATCCGGATCAGGTTATCGCCACATTGAGCGGCGGAAAAGACTCCAAGCTGTATGTGGAGCTGATGATCACAAGAGGCAGAGGATATGTAGGCGCTGAAAAAAATAAAAGCAGCGATATGTCCATCGGTGTGATCGCAATCGATTCGATCTACACACCGGTGGAGCGGGTTAATGTCACTGTGGAAAATACCCGTGTCGGCCAGATGACAGACTATGATAAGCTGACGATGGATGTCTACACAGACGGTACACTTGCGCCGGACGAGGCGGTAAGCCTTGCGGCAAAAGTGCTCAGTGAGCATTTGAGTTCCTTCATTGATCTCTCTGAGAACGCAAAATCTGCCGAGGTTATGGTGGAGAAGGAAGACGATGAGAAGGGCAAAGTTCTGGAGATGAGTATTGATGAGCTGGAGCTTTCAGTTCGTTCCTACAACTGTCTGAAACGCGCGGGAATCAATACCGTAGAAGAACTGACAAACAAGACACCCGATGATATGATGAAAGTCCGCAATCTGGGACGGAAATCGTTAGATGAAGTGCTGGCGAAACTGAAAGAGTTAGGCCTTCAGTTAAATCCCAGCGAAGAATAAAGAAAAACTGAACGTAGTGAAGTTTTTCGCTACTTCTCGATCTGCGAAGCGGATTGAGAAGGTTCCCGAACTGAACGTAATGAAATTGGAACGAAGTGAGCATTCCCGGTAAGCCCAAAGCGCGCGGGGATGTTTTCATAAATGGTAACTGATCATATTCCGGTGAGTAAGCCCGAAGCGCATGGCCGGAATCATCCATTCTATATGAAAGGAGCCTGTTATGGCAAAATACAGAAAACTTGGCAGAACAAGCAGCCAGAGAAAAGCGCTGCTCAGAAATCAGGTAACGAATCTCCTGTATCATGGTAAGATCGTTACAACAGAAGCAAGAGCGAAGGAAGTTCGTAAAATTGCAGAGCATGTGATCACTTTGGCGGTAAGAGAGAAAGACAATTTTGAGACAGTGAAAGTAAAAGCAAAAGTTGCCCGTAAGGACAAGGACGGCAAGAGAGTCAAAGAGGTTGTGGACGGTAAGAAAGTAACCGTATTTGACGAGGTGGAGAAGGAGATCAAAAAAGATCTGCCCTCCAGACAGCATGCAAGGCGCCAGATGATGAAGGTGCTGTATCCTGTGACGGAAGTACCGACCACGCTGGCAGGAAAGAAGAAAAATACAAAAGAGATCAACATGGGTAATTTCATGTTTGAGGAAGTTGCACCGAAGTATGCAAACCGTAAGGGTGGTTACACAAGAATCGTGAAAATCGGCCCCCGTAAAGGTGATGCGGCGATGCAGGTAGTTCTGGAACTTGTTTAAAAGTAGTGATGGGGAGTCCTGGTCCTGTACAGTTACAGGATGAGGGCTTCTGTACTATAATTTATGAAATAAATTTTAGAAAAAAGGAGAACAGTTATGAAGGGAAATGTTGTAGTTGGACAGTCCGGCGGCCCTACCGCGGTAATTAACTCTTCTGTTGCAGGCGTATATGCGGCAGCAAAGAAGCTTGGTGTGAACAAGGTATACGGTATGGTTCATGGTATTGAAGGCTTTTTGCAGGACAGGATCTGTGATCTGGACGAGTATCTTGCAGATGAAGCCGGTATTGAACTGTTAAAGAGAACACCGTCAGCGTTCCTTGGCTCCTGTCGGTTTAAAATGCCGAAGATCGAGGGCCATGAGGATGTTTACGAGAAGGTTTTTGAGATCATGGAGAAACATGATATCGAATGTCTTTTCTACTGTGGCGGCAACGATTCTATGGACACTGTGAAAATGCTTTCCGATTATGCGGCGGCACACGGCAAAAACCAGAGATTCGTAGGCGTGCCGAAGACCATCGACAATGATCTTCCTATTACAGATCACTGCCCGGGCTATGGCTCTGCAGCGAAATATATTGCAACTTCCATGAAGGAAATTATCCGTGATAACGCTTCCTTCGGCGCAAAGAAACCTACCGTATGTATCGTGGAGATCATGGGACGTAACGCAGGCTGGCTTACAGCGGCAGCAGCTTTATCCCGCGGAAGCGACTGCGAAGGTCCGGATGCGATCTATCTGCCGGAGAAAGTATTCGACATGGATGCATTCATGGCAAAGGTAAAAGATCTGGCAGCAACGAAATCTTCTGTTGTGATCGCAGTTTCCGAGGGCGTTCATATTGCGGACGGCAGATATGTATGCGAATTGGGTAAAGAGGTAGCAGTAGATGCTTTCGGTCATAAGCAGATGTCCGGCACAGCAGTGATGTTAGCAGATAAGATCGCGGCAGAGACAGGCCTTAAGACAAGAGCAATCGAGTTCTCTACTCTGCAGAGAGCGGCTACCCATCTTGCTTCCCTGACAGATATCAACGAGGCATTCCAGGTAGGCCACGATGCGGTGGTTGCTGCGAATGAGGGTAAGACCGGCATGATGATCACCCTTGACAGAAACGGCGATGATCCTTATCAGTGCGGCACAAGCGCTTATGATATCCACGCCATTGCCAATGTGGAGAGAAAAGTTCCTGACGAGTGGATCACAGCGGACGGCACGGATCTGACAGAAGATTATGAGAAGTATGCAAGACCGCTTATTATGGGAGAACTGATGCCTCTGTATGTAAACGGTACACCGAGACATCTGGTGAGGAAATAAAAACAGTATTTAATCAGGACAAAAACACCTTGGGGGGAGAAACCTCTCAAGGTGTTGCTTGTTTATGCGGAGGATAAAGTTATGAAGGAACTGAGAAAAAAGTTGGATTATCTGCTTAAAAATTCAAGTGGCGACGACGAGGTCATAGAAGCTATCAAGCAGGAACCGACGATTGCTCCTTTCAGCACAGAGGCTCACTTATTGGCCTATCTGCTGTCCATAGGTGAGATCACATACGAGGAATATATTGGATTAAACCATGAATTTTATGAAAGATACCAACAGGAAAATCAATATCTTGAATTGTTTGAGATGGCTCCGCGTACTTTTGGACAGACATGGGGAGAACAGCATATCAGAAAACTGTTTCCACAGTTCCTGAAAGCATCAAAGAGAAATCTTTCGGTGCTGTATCCGGGTTTCGATGGAGAGTTTGGTTTATGGGTAAATGGGATTCGTGTGGAAGTGAAAGCATGCAGAGCAAACAGTGAAGCAGCAAAGGGCAGTCTTGCAAGTCGGGCCTATACCCATGTGGAAGCACAAAAGGTGAATTTCAAGTACCACTACCAGCAGTTAAAGCCATCCTGCTGTGATGTGTTTATCTGGATCGGTGTCTGTAGAGATGCCTTGCTCTATTGGGTATTGAGCAGTGAAGAATTGCAGGCGGCCGGTAAACTGGGAACACAGCACAGGAACGAGAATACCGGCGTAGTCGGAATCCCGGTATTTGAAGGACAGGTTTTTATGACAGAAGATGAATTAAAGCCTTTCTCTGTAGAAGAAAAGGATATTCTGACAAAGGTTCTGGAAAAAGGCGACGCAGGATTCTTTCGATGTCAGTAAAGAAATAAATTTTCATCCTCCATGGTGGATTTGACGATACGATATTCCTCGGGAGTCAATCCATAGAGATCGGCAATTTTCCTGTCAAGTTCATTGTACAGATCAGTAACAGTGGTTTTATCAGAGGTTTCGAGAATACCGTCGACTATGTTTACAACCTGATTCTGGGAATCTGTATCCGTAAACGCTATGGGCAGCCTTTCAAGGTGGGCCCGCAGCACCTTAACGGAGTTAAACTGTTTTCGAAAATAAAACTGAACGGTTCTGGAATTTAAGACAGCCAGAATATATTTTATACTGAAATCATGTATTTTCGGGATCAGGATATTACAGCTGTTTAAAGACAATATCTGTCTGTTATCGTATGCAAAAACCAGCTGCTTGCAGATGAAGCGGTACAGCAGCTTTTCGGGAGCGCGGTAATATTCGGTGGGTGCGACCTGTTGAAAGGATTCCGGGTTGAATACAATGTAATTTTCAGAAGGGGTAAATCTGAATTTCCGCAGATCAGATCCTTTCAGGATCATTTCATTTTCTTTACTTTTTGTCTGAGAAATATAATCTTTATTGTTACCGGTAGCAATTCCCAGCGCAAAGTCAGCGTTCCCGCGCAGAGTGAGTTTGCCCTGCAGGTTGTCCATTTTCTCCAAAATATGGTATTCCTCGTCTGTCGTGGAAAAGCTGAAACAATCTGCATTTACTTTGCGTTCGCACTGAATGGAGTATTCGTGGGTTCCGTCAAAGACCAGCATATCCTGACTGCGAAATGTGGTTTCAGTGCAGACAGCCTGTAAAATAATGCAGGGGCACTGTACCTGATCAAAAGCATTTCCCAGAAATTCCAGGTACTGAAAGGCACAGCGTTCCAGTATGATACCGCGGATCGGCGTATGGGTCTTGACATTTAAAATAGCTTCCGGCAAAACAAAGGAAAGTATTCCGCCCTCTTTTAAGTCAGACAAAGCCTGCTCCACAAATACGTCATAAGATTCTATACTGTTGCCTGCGGCAGATTTAAATCTGCTTCTCAGCTGCGTTTTTTGTGGCGCGGTAAAATCATAACCCCAGGGCGGATTGCCGATGATAAAATCGAATTGCCGCGCAGGATCGGAAGAAAGATAGTCTCTCTCCGTAATGTGCGAATAGATGACGGCCGGATCGGAAATACCATATTTCAGCGAGAAATTGATTCTGGCAATTTTTACGCTGACGGGATCATTGTCATTTCCGTAGACATGTTCAAACCCGATCTGCGGCGGGAGCTGAAGAAGAAAGTTTCCTGTCCCGCAGCACGGATCAAGTACATCTTTTCCGGAAGCTTCATTTATGGAAAAAAGGCGGCGGCACAATTTTTGCACCACGGCGGTGGGCGTGTAGTAGGAACCAGTAGCTTTTCTGTTGCCGATATTTTTCAACGATATGTAAAGAAGACCCAACAGATCTTCTCCCTCTTCATATTGATATTTTATGTTTAACAGGTCTGTATGCAGACCAACCACTCTGTCGATCTGAGGATAGGGAGAGATCAGATCATCAACCAGGGGTAAGGATTTACTTTTTAATGTTCCATGAAGATACCCCGACAGACAATCAGAAGATGTTTTATCATGGTTTTTATTTAATATGAGCTGAACCGCACATTCGGCGATGAGCATATGCAGTATCTCATCTGTGATTTCGATGCTTTTTTCTTCTATGCAGTCAAGAACAGCCTGCACCGCTGACAGGTTGGAGGAGGTGTCCGATACATAGGAGCGGTAAAGGGTGTTGCCGGAAACGTATTTTTTGTTCCGACGGCTTTTTAAGGCGGCGTTTTTTCCATTCGCAATGTCAGCTTTCATTTGAATGGCATATTCCCTGCTGAAAAAGGGCGTTTTCTTTATTTCAGAAGACGGTGCCAGTTTTCCAAGTTTTAGCCAATTACGTCCGGTAGCTGTCGAAATGGATAGTTCCCTGCACAAATCAGAAAGTGAGAGTAAATCTTTGTCACCAATGACAGTGCGCTCGTCCGCCGGTTTCGTCGCAGTGTCCGGTATCAACCAGACATTGCTGACCATCCGGGCGCCGTCAATTCTGCCGGTCTCACAGAGTTTCTGTACCCGGCGCTCTGATATATGGAAACGCTTTGCTGTTTCTTTTACTGATTGAAATTTCATAAAAATCTCCATTCCGCCGCCTTTCAGTTGACGGCACAAATAGTGATGAAAGTGTTTCAACTTTCCACGCTGTGCTGTAAAATTGCCTGTAAGAAGCTATACTATAAAGCACGGTAGGAGAAGTTGTAATAACTTTCGTGAAATCCGACAAGTCTCCCTACTACAGGAAAAAATACGAAGCACTTGTTAAACGTTGTGGCAAGAAAAGAGCCATTATTGCGATTGCCTGTATGATTCTCACCGCCATTTACCAGATGCTGTCTACAGGCGAGATATGGAATCCGGGCGGCTTATACAAAATCGATATGCCGCAGGCCCTTGCTGAGAAGCAAAAGGTTAAGGCCATCAAACAGGCTAAAAAAGGCTGAACTGTTACGAAACGGTTAAAATTATAATATATTTCGGTTGACTTATGGAAAGGCGTCATATATACTGGTAATAAAGGATTAAGTATATTTTATATCATAACCACATAAAAAACGGGCGGCCACATGAAGGGGAGGTATCCGTATGACGATCCAGGAGATGAAGGAGAAAAAGAGGGAAAAGGGGTATTCTTACGCTTTGATGTCGGAGCTGTCGGGGGTGCCCCTGGGGACCATCCAGAAGATCTTTTCAGGCGAGACGGTAAGTCCACGCTACGATACGATTCAGGCGTTGGAGGGACTGTTCAGAGACTCTCCGATGGTATGCGAGGAGTCCGCCGCCTATCAGGTAAATTCGAGACACACCCAGGGCAGCTACACGATCGATGACTACCGCGCGCTGCCGGAGGAGCAGCGGGTGGAGCTGATCGACGGATATTTTTATGATATGGCAGCGCCCACGCCGCTTCACCAGCGGATTGCCGGAGAGGTTTATCGCCAGATTGCCAATTTTGTCATGGAGCGTGACGGTTCCTGTATCCCTCTGATCTCGCCCATCGATACGCAGCTGGACTGTGATGAGAAGACGATGGTGCAGCCGGATGTGGCGATCTTATGTCAGAACGACAAAGTGAAGACCTGGGGCGTGTACGGCGCGCCGGACTTTGTGCTGGAAGTGATCTCTCCATCCACCAGAAGGAAGGACTATACGAAAAAACTTTCCAAATATATGGCGGCAGGTGTGCGCGAGTACTGGATTCTGGATGCTTATCAGCAGAAGCTGATCGCCTATTTTTTTGAGAGCGAGATATGCCCTGTTATCTACGGCCTGAACGAGCCGGTGGCGTTGGGAATCTATAACGGAGAACTGGAGATTACATTTTCTTATATCGCGAAGTGGATTGAGGAGACTATGAATGCCGAAATGTATAGGTAGAAAAGAGCGATAAAGCGTCAGCTGCCTGTTTTATACGCAGGGGCGCATAAGGAAATTTGTGAGGAGAGATCAGTATGGGGGCAAAACATGCCGGTATTCATTTAAGATGCGACGACAGCGCGGTGGTTCTTGCGAGACTGAGAGAAGAATTCAGTGAAAAGAAAGGCTGTGGCCAAAAGGATATGAGGGGACTTGAGATGATCAGGACCTTTGTGGGCAGGAACATCAGCGAGATAGAGGACTCCGCGGAGAGGGCGGAAAAGGAGGAGGCGGTGCTTGAAAAAGAGCTGGACGGATACATGGAGTATGAGGAGAAAGTGAGATACAGGATCCTTCCGTTTATCTGGTAGTATGCAAAAATAAATAAAAAGGGCTGACAGAATTTCTGCAGCAGTATGATCTTCGTACCGGGAACAGCCCCTATCAGCTGACAGGATTTGATAAAACTTCCCTCCGCCCCCATTGCCTTCTCGATATAATCCGTTTTTGAGACAAAGGTTCCTTTCCCATGTCACAATGAAGATAAGGAAAGATAGGCCAGCAGACTGAACTGATACCAGCAGGGCCGTTTAGCCTCAAATTTTGCTTGCAAAATCCGAAATATACTGTTACTCTATTTTCAAAAGCATATATTCTGTTGGAATTTCTACAGCATAACCTGTATTCTCTGGGAGTATTCCCGTCTTATTTCGATTGAAATCTGTGCTTTTTATTTCAATATTATTTAAATTGCATGGGATTTCAGAAGACGGAGAGATTTCTGCAGAGTATGAGAAACTGATCGTATCGGAAGATATGCATAAACGGACATTGGTAAAGATCCCTACTCCTCATTTCGTCGTATTTTTTAACGGAACGGAAAAGTGTGCGGAACGGCAGGAATTACGGTTGAAGCTGTAAAGCAGACATCAGGCCGTATGGAGAGGATATTTTGTCAGGCAATATTGAAATCTATAGATAGTAGGATGAAGCCTTCGTTTCGGGTGGATCGCGAAGTTTCCACTATGAGGAACTGTAAATGCAAATAGAAATTTTAACAGATAATAACACAAAAGATACCCTGCAAGCAGAGTGGGGGCTATCCCTGCTGATAGAATACGAGGGGCATCTGCTCCTGCTGGATGCGGGTGCTACGGGAATTTTTGCGGACAACGCAAGGCAGCTTGGGATCCCGATTGAGAAGATAGAGCTTGCGGTGCTCTCCCATGCCCACTATGACCATGCGGACGGAATGGAACGCTTTTTTCGGGAGAACAAAAACGCGAAGTGCTATATTCGAAGCTGTTGCGGGGAAGACTGTTATGACAGGAAAAAAGATAAGTATATCGGTATCAGAGAGGGACTTCTTGCGGCTTATCATGACAGATTTGTCAGAATAAAAGAAGATTACGAGCTACTGCCCGGTGTGACACTGTTACCCCATAAGACAAAGGGGCTTGACAGGCTGGGGGAGAAGGTGGGGATGTACCGTTATCAGGATGGCGCCTGGATACCGGACGACTTTTCCCATGAGCAGAGCCTTGTTTTTGAGACAGAAAAGGGCTTGGTGATCTGCAACAGCTGCTGTCACGGCGGGGCGGATCATATTATAGAGGAGGTAAAGCAGACATTCCCAGGTAAGCGCGTATATGCGCTGATCGGAGGGCTGCATCTGTATAAGGCTTCCGATGAGGAAGTGCTTGCTCTGGCGGAAAAAATCAGGCAGACAGGTATCGAAAAGGTATATACCGGGCACTGTACCGGGGAGCGGGCGGTGGAACTGTTGAAACGGGAACTGAACCGCAGCATTTCAGCTGTCGGTGCGGGAGAGAAAACTTCCAGTGAAAGAGTCTGCCCGGGCGGATCGGACAGAGCGGATACTGCCGTGGAGCAGTTTTATACGGGGATGGAAATTGAGATCTGATTTTTTATATGAGAGAATTTAAGTTAAAGGTTATTAGCCTGAAATGGAGGTGGAAAATGCCGGTTGTAATTAAAGAGATTGTTTATGAATATGCCAAGGATATACAACAGTTATTAGGGAAAGACTTAAGTAAAATTGTTATGTATGGTTCTTATGTGCGTGGTGACTTTACAGACAATTCGGATATCGATTTGATGATACTGGTAGATGTGCCGGAAGAGGAGAACCGCATACTTGCGGAAAAAGTGTCAGACCGGGCATTTGATTATCTGATAAAATATGGTATTTATATCTCTCCGGTGGTGAAGAATGAGGGGCACTTTAACTATTGGGTTGATAATCTGCCTTATTATCGAAATGTGAGAGATGAGGGGGTTATTATTGATGCGGGATAAAAACAGAGAATTATCGGTATATAGATTAGGATTGGCAAAAGAAACCCTTGCAAATGCGAAACTATGTATAGACAATTGTTTTTATAGGGATGCCGTAAATCGCTCTTGCTATGCCGCATTTTACGCAGCACAGTCATCCACCCCTTTTTCCGAAAGATCACCATGGATATGGCAAACCGTACGCATTCCTCCAGGGACAGAATAAAGTATACGGCAGGGACAGGCAGTTTTAGCACAAAGGCAGCAAGAAGCCCCAGGGGTACGCCAAATACCCAGGTCCCGATCAGATCGATGAACATCACATATTTTGTTTTTCCGCCACTGCGCAGGATCCCTCCGCCGAGGATCATATTCTGAATCTTAAAGGGAGCGATCAGCGTATAGACAGTCAGAATATTTCTGGTGAGTATCTTTACGGAATCTTCCACCTGATAGATCTCCACATAGTATCTGCCCGTCAGGAGGATCACAGCGGACAGGATAAAGCTGCCGGAAAAGCCGTAGAGAATCAGCTTTTTTGCAGCCGTATAGGCACCGTCTTTGTCGTCCGTTCCAAGCATTTTGCCGATGATGACGGCAGCCGCCTGGGATAGACCGCAGAGGGCGCCGATCATCAGTCCCTAGATGGGACCGGTCAACGTCATGGCAGCGCTGGCTTCGGTGCCAAGGCGTCCGTAGATCACAGCGTAGACATTTTCACCGAAACTCCAGAAAAATTCACAGACCAGTATTGGAAGCAGGATGGAGGCATATTGTTTCCAGCTGAAAGGGACTTTGCGGAAGGAAAACGCCCCAGAGAGAGAGGACAGGTGAAACAGCCTGATGGCCATAAAAAACATCAGCGCCAGATTGAGAAACTGTGAGATCACCGTGGCGATGGCGGCGCCGGCAGTTCCCATGGCGGGAAAACCAAATCTGCCGAAAATCAGGAGATAGTTCAGGGCAGTGTTGACGGCAGCAGCAAGAAAGCTGGCATATAGCGGCAGAGAGGCCTTTTCCATACAGCGTAACAAAGCGGACAGCATGGTCGCGCAGGCCATGGAGAAAAAGGTGCCGGAGAGGATCCGGAGATAGCCTGCGGTGGCAGCAAGCGTGGCGGGATCTGTCGTGTAAAATCCCATGATCCATCCCGGAGAAAGGAGGCACAATGCAGTGAACAGGGCAGCCAGGCCCAGAGCAAAATACAGATTCAGGAAGAAACTGCGCTTTACTTCGATCCTGTCTTGCTGACCGAGATACTGGGAAATCATGATACCGGCCACAGCACCCAAAGCGGCGACAACCACGGAGAAGATGCCGGAGAATTTGACCGCAAGTCCCACCCCGGCAATGTTTACGCTGCCTAGCTGCCCGATCATGATCTGATCCACGATGCCAAAAGAGGACTGCAGCATGGACTGCAGGGCCACGGGAATAGCCAGATTGCATACATTTCTGAAAAAGCTGTGATTCTGTTTCATAATAATCTCCGGGTACTGTTTTTCTTCACAGGTGCAAAGCGACATCATTCAGCCAGGCTTTAACCAGTCGGGATAAGAGGAGCGGAAGCCTTTCAGTTCCCGTAGTTTGGTGATGGCCATGGCGGCCCTTGCAGTGCCATCCTGCCTTACGGTGGTTAACGTAGGTGAGATCATCTCACACATCGGGATATCGTCAAATCCTGCGACGGAGATATCTTCCGGCACACTAAGACCGTTTTCCTGTAAAAAATGAATCAGATCGATGGCATAATAATCAGATACGGCAAAGACAGCGCTGATTTGATGAAAAATCTTTCCGGCTCTTCGCAGAAGCCGTCGTAGACCACAAAGGGGATCCGCATATGATTTCTCAGGTACGTATAGTCCTGGCTGCAGAAGCCGATCACTACCAGGCCGTCCATATTCCACATGGAGGCAAACTGAATGATCTCCTCCGGTTTTTTCGCTTTTTTGACCATCATGAACTGTCCCTGCTTTTCGATTTCGGTGGACAGATAGTTTAAGGAGGAGGCGATAAAGGCATCGTCCAGTGTGTGTCCCTCGTATTTTTCGTGGTCGTTAATGAAAACGCCGATAATTTTGGAGGAATTCTGCGCAAGCAGGATGCCCGCCATGCTGGGAATGTAACCGCGCTCTTCCAACAGAGCCTGTACTCTCTTTATGGTTTCTTCCGAAGTCTTCTTCGTTTTTCCGTGGATCACGTTGGAGACCGTGGCGGTGCTGAGTCCCAATTCTTCTGCGATATCGCTGATCCTTACGCGCTGTTCATTCATGGTGTGACGTATCCTTTCTGTTGCTGTGATATGCTGCGGTTTTTTGGTTATGTTTTATCATGTACAGGTGGTTACGTCAACAAATATGTGATATGATATTCACGAAAGCAATGAGTGATATTGCAAAGAAAGAGGCCAGATCGACTGTCTGCAGATGGATTTGACAGGTTGCGGAATGACAGGCCGGCATTTCAGCAGGCCCTGGCGAAGTCTGTGAGCAGGCTTGTACCGCGGACAGGATACAGATTGCGGAGAGAGGAGTTAAGGTTGAAAAATCAGCTTGATAGCTGATTTTATCAACCAGGAATTTGTGCCGAAGCGTCACAAATTCCATTGATCGCAGAGCAGAATCTGAAATTCTGCTCGCGTCCTCAGCGTAAAACGCTTCGGAATGGAGGAAAAAATGTCAAAAGTAACATTGGGAAAAACAGGTTTCTGTGTGGAGAAAAACGCGTTTGGCGCGCTGCCGATCCAGCGCATCAGCAAAGAGGAAGCGGTAAAACTTTTACGGAAGGCTTATGACAGGGGTGTCACATTCTTTGACACTGCCAGATTTTATACGGACAGCGAGGAAAAAGTGGGCGAGGCCTTTGCGGGTATGAGAGATCGGGTGGTCATCGCCACAAAAACCGGCGCGGTGAATGCGGAAGGGTTCTGGAAGGATATCGAAGTTTCCCTGCGTAATCTCCAGACGGACTATATCGATCTGTACCAGTTCCATAATCCGGCCTTCTGTCCGAAACCAGGGGATGGCAGCGGGCTTTATGAAGCCATGCTGGAGGCGAAGGAAAAGGGTATGGTGCGGCATATTGGTATCACCAACCACAGACTGAATATTGCAAAGGAAGCCATAGAGAGCGGCCTGTACGAGACACTGCAGTTTCCCTTCTGTTATCTGGCCACCGAGAAGGACCTGGAACTGGTGGAAGCATGTAAAAAAGCTGACATGGGCTTTATTGCGATGAAAGCGCTCTCCGGCGGTCTGATTACGAACTCTGCGGCGGCTTATGCTTATCTTGCACAGTTTGATAATGTGCTGCCGATCTGGGGTGTGCAGCGGGAGAAGGAACTGGACGAGTTTTTGTCCTACATAGAGAATCCGCCGGTGATGACGGAGGAGATAAAGGCTCTGATTGAGAAGGACAGAGCGGAGTTACTGGGCGAGTTCTGCCGCGGCTGCGGGTACTGTATGCCCTGTCCGGTGGGAATCGAGATCAACAACAGCGCCCGCATGAGCCTGATGCTTCGCAGGGCGCCCTCGGAAGCCTGGCTGACACCCGAGTGGCAGGAAAAAATGAAGCTGATTGAAAAGTGCCTGCACTGTGGGAAGTGTAAATCGAAATGTCCTTACGGGTTGGATACGCCGACGCTTCTGCAGAAGAATTATGAGGACTATCAGGAGATTCTGGGTAACGGTTCAGTTATCTGTTAAACGGTTACGATTCTGGCGGCCACAAAAAAGCAGGATATGATGCGGAAAACGAAAAGAGGCATCTGGCGACTGTAACGATCATCAGATGCCTTTATCTTTGTCAGATAAATTTCCATAACTGAAAAACTTTTTTTAGTCAGGATGGATCATCTTCATTTTTCCCCGGATATCCTGGTACTTTTCAGGAAACTCGATTTCAGGAAGATAGAAAGCAGGTATCTTAGTGCGCTATTCGGGATAGAAAACTATAGAGAATTATTATATAATCTTGATATTGCCATAGTTTGACAGGATAAGATTTATATCAGCAGGTGTTATGGTATTTTTACGATATCGGTGTATAAAAGAGAGGAATGAGGATCGGGAATGGGAATCGTAGTAAAAAGTTTTGATATCGGTCAGGGAGACTTTTTTTTAATTAAAGTTTCAGGATCAGCGGGGAAATATTTTAATTTGATGGTTGATTGTGGAAAGATGGAGATGATACAGGAGATTATTAAACTGAGAGAAAAATTATAAAAATAGACAGAACCGCCTTTGTTTGGCAGAAAAGCATAAAAATGGTTACAAAACATTGTCTAAATTGACTATACAAAATGACTTGCGTTTGCTGTCATTTAACGTTATAGTGTACGTATATTACAAAGTAGGGTCATTGTTGTGGATGAGAAGGGCAATGCTGTAATATGCCTGTCCGCACCTTTGAGTGCTGTACTGCGGAATCATTGTGGAGGAAATGCGATATGCCAGATTCACTGTCTCCTACTTTAAAGGAAGTCCGCCTGCACGGCACAAAATCTTTTCCCTGTGCCATCTACCGCACCCGTTTTGCCGGAAAGGGGACGGTAGTCAAACACCACTGGCACGACGAGGTGGAGATCCTGTATTTTTCCGGCGGCGATTTCCGGCTGGAAATCAATATGGAGCAGTTTGCAGTGCGTACCGAGTGCCTCTGTTTTATCAATCCCGGCGAACTGCACAGTATCATTGCGGAGTCCGCCGATACCTGTATCGAGGATGCGGTCGTGTTCTCCCCCCATATTTTAAGCTTTGACGCCTGCGACGCCACACAGATACAGCTGATCGGCCCCATACGGAAAGGGGACGTGATTTTTCCGCGCTGTATTTTGCCGGGGCATCCTGCATTTGCCCCGATCCGGAGCGCTTTTTCGGAAGTGATGCATTCCTTTGGCCATGCTCTGCAGGAAGAGTCGCTCTTTATTGACGGCGCCGTCACGGAAGACCTGACAAACCAGCTTTATATCAAGTCGGCGCTTTTGCGCATTCTGGCGGTCTTGTCTGCCCATGCACTTTTCACATCCTGCGGGAAAACCAGTGACAGGCGGGTGGAAGATATCAAGACCGTGTTAACCTATATCAGAGAGAACTACCGGGAAAAAATCTGCATATCTGATCTGGCCGGGCTGATCAACCGGAATGAGCAGTATTTCTGCCGCTTTTTCAAAAAGGTGATCGGCAGTACCCCCATGGCCTATGTCAATGAATATCGTATCAAACAGGCGTGCCGCCTTTTAGAGGAGACGGATCTATCTGTCATGGATATCTGTCTGGAGTGCGGCTTTAACAATCTGGGAAATTTTCTGCGCGAATTTCGCCGCCGTACCGGCACAACGCCTCTGCAATACCGCATAGTGAAAAGGTGATTAAGTCAAAATAACGTAGTTTTTGATCAAATAACTGTAGGACATATCTTGCGCCAGTCATTAAAATATATCATATCAGCAGAACATCAAAGCGGAAGGCGACAAAGTGTCATCCGGCGGACATTTGATTTCATCTGACAGGATAACAAAACAATTACAAATTCCCAAATAAAAACGAGGAGAAACTGTCATGGAAAAGAAATGGTGGCATGATAAAGTGGCATATCAGATTTACCCCAAAAGCTTTTGCGACTCAAACGGGGACGGTATCGGAGACATCCCCGGCATCATCAGCAGACTGGATTACCTGAAGGATCTGGGCGTGGATATTGTCTGGCTATCCCCCTGTTATCCATCGCCGCTTGCGGATCAGGGTTATGATATTTCGGATTATTACGGGATCGATCCGCGTTTCGGCACGATGGAGGACATGGATCGGCTGATCGCGGAGGCGAAAAAGCGGGATATGTATATCCTGATGGATCTGGTGGTGAATCACTGTTCCGATGAACACGAGTGGTTTCAAAAAGCCTGCGAGGATCCGGACGGAAAATACGGCAATTTCTTTTATCTGCGGCGCAAGGAGGAGGGGAAGCTTCCCACCAACTGGCGCTCCTACTTCGGCGGTTCCGTGTGGGAAGACCTGCCGGGCACAGACAGGCAGTACCTGCACGTATTTCATAAAAAGCAGCCGGATCTCAACTGGGAAAATCCAGAACTTCGCGAGGAAGTGTACAAGAACATCAACTGGTGGCTGAAAAAGGGACTGGCGGGATTCCGGATCGATGCGATCATGAATATCAAAAAGGCATTTCCCTTCCATGATTATGCGCCGGACAGGGAGGACGGACTCTGCAGTGTCAGGGAGATGCTGGCGGAGGCGGAAGGTATCGGAGAATTTCTGGGGGAGATGCGGGATCGCACGTTCCAAAAATACGATGCGTTTTCTGTGGGCGAGGTCTTTTTGGAAAGACAGGAGGAACTGCCCGATTTTATTGGAGAGAAGGGCTATTTTTCCAGTATGTTTGATTTTAGCGAGACGATCTTTGGCAAGAGTGGAAAAGGCTGGTATGATGCAGGCGTCATTACGCCGGAGGACTATAAAAACTGTTGTTTTGAAGCACAGGAGAGAGTCGGAGAGAACGGCCTTTTGTCAAATATTATAGAAAACCATGACGAACCCCGGGGCGTCTCCTACTATATCCCGCAGGGGGACTGCTGCGAGGAGAGCAAAAAAATGCTGGCGGCGTTATATTTTATGCTGCGCGGGATTCCTTTTATCTATCAGGGCCAGGAGCTGGGAATGGAAAATGTGCCGTTTTCTTCGATTGAGGAAGTGGACGATATCTCCTCGCTAGATGAGTATCAGGTTGCGCTGGAGGCAGGCCTGACAGCTGAGGAAGCACTGAAAGTCATTGCCCGCTACAGCCGGGACAACGCCCGCACCCCCATGCAGTGGTCGGATGCAGCCCATGCGGGCTTTACGACAGGGACGCCCTGGCTGCGCGTCAATCCGAACTACAGCACTATCAATGCCGCGGCAGAACAGAAGGATCCCGATTCCGTCTTTCACTTTTATAAGAAGCTGATCGCACTCCGCAAGGATCCGGCATACAGAGAGACTGTGGTCTACGGTGCGCTGGAACCGTACCTGAAGGAGCAGCGCAATCTGATGGCGTACTACCGGAGAGGGGAAAAGACGCTGCTGGTGATGGGAAATTTCCAGAGAGAAGAGCAGGAGGTGGCGCTGCCTGCCGCCTGCAAAAGGGTGCTGTTAAACAATTACCCGGATGCGGACATACAGGATCTTACGATTCGGATGCAGGGGTATCAGGTGGTGATCCTGGAGATGTGACAGGGATGGATGAACGATGGCGTTGGGGATATATCTGTCCGGGCTGGCTGAAGTCAGGCCGAAGCGTCATCGTTGCTATGAGAAAAATAAAAGAGGAAAGGAAGATATAAATATGAACAGAGCATGGTGGAAAGAGGCGGTTATTTATCAGATTTACCCCCGAAGCTTTATGGACAGCAACGGGGACGGGATTGGCGATTTAAAAGGGATCACAAGCAGACTTGACTATTTAAAATATTTGGGGATCGACGTGGTATGGATGTCGCCGGTGTACAAATCTCCCAACGACGACAATGGCTATGATATCAGCGATTATCAGGAGATCATGGAAGAGTTTGGAACCATGGAGGACTTTGACGAACTGCTGTCAGCGGCGCATGAGCGGGGGATCCGGATTGTGATGGATCTGGTGGTGAACCATACTTCCGACGAACACAGATGGTTTGTGGAGAGCAGAAAGTCGAAAGAGAATAAGTATCGCGACTACTATATCTGGCGGGAAGGGAAGGGGGAGAATACGCCGCCCAACAACTGGGGTTCCTGCTTCGGCGGTCCGGCATGGGAGTACGATCAGGAGACAGGGATGTATTATCTGCACCTGTTTTCCAAAAAGCAGCCTGATTTAAACTGGGATAACGAGAAGGTGCGCAGGGAAGTTTTCGATATGATGACCTGGTGGTGTGAGAAAGGGATCGACGGGTTCCGCATGGACGTCATCAGCATGATCTCCAAGACGAAAGAAATGCCGGACGGTGAGATAAACGGTCTCTATGGGAGCTTTGATCCATACTGCGTACACGGGCCCAATGTCCACAGATATCTGCAGGAGATGAACCGGGAGGTGCTGTCCAAATATGATATCATGACCGTGGGAGAGACGGCGGGCGTTACCACGGAACTGGCGAAGCAGTACGCCGGCGAGGATACCGGGGAACTGAATATGGTGTTCCAGTTTGAACATGTAAGCGATCCGGGAAAATACGGAAAGTGGACGGATGAGAGGATGCCGCTCACAGAGCTTAAAAAAATCATGTCGCACTGGCAGACGGAGCTGTACGGTAAAGCCTGGAACAGTCTGTTCTGGGACAATCACGACCAGCCCAGAGCCGTTTCCCGCTTCGGGGACGACCGTCCGCAGTACAGAGAGCTTTCCGCGAAGATGCTAGCAACCTGCCTGCATATGATGCAGGGAACGCCCTATATTTATCAGGGCGAGGAGCTGGGGATGACCAATTATCCGTTTAGCTCCCCCGACGAATTCCGGGATATCGAGAGCATCCACGCCTATGAGGAGTGGTGCGAGAGCGGTCTGGTCTCTCATGAGGAGTTCTGGCCCTGCATTGTCAGCCGCAGCCGCGATAACGCTAGGACGCCGATGCAGTGGGATGATACGAATGAGGCGGGATTTACGACGGGAAAACCCTGGATTGCGGTGAACCTGAATTATAAAGAAATCAATGCGAAGACGGAGACGGAAGATCCGGAGTCTGTCTTCCATTACTACAGAAAGCTGATCGCGCTGCGGAAAGAACATCCGGTCATCGTGTACGGAAACTATGAACTGCTGCTTGCGGACAGTGAAGAGTTGTTTGTCTATACGAGAACGCTGGAGGAAAAGAAACTGCTTGTGGTGTGTAATTTTACCGACAGCGAGGTGCCCTTTAGTATACCGGAGGCGTTTGTGGGGGCAGACTGTCTGATTGCCAACAGGGTAGAGAGAGGCGGCGAAGCGGAAAGCAGATATGACGAGGCGGAGACTGTGCTGGGGCCTTATGAGGCGTTTGTGCTGATGACTGTCTGATTCCGGTAATAACTTTTATCCGGATGGACTGATCCCCTTCGATTCCGGATCAGTCCATCCGGTCTTCCCGAAAGCTGTGAGCAGCCATCTCAAAGCTTACAGCGATTATCTCTGATTTTCAGCGTATTTTTTTCCCCAGCGGTAAGCCGGTTGATTTTCAAACAGGCTGTCTTTCTTTTCCGATGCCGATACGGAAGACCGTTCATAATTGACCTTTACCTGAATGGCTCTGGCGAAATCTCCAAATTTTTCTCCGAAAATGGTCAGCCCCCCGGGCCTGCGCTTTTCATCCGACACTTCAAAACGTATTGTCCATACGCTTCGCTCTGTGTGGAAGTCGTCTAACGTCTTTTCGGATTGCTGTTCCTTGTCGAGATAGACGCCCTGGCGGTTGATCTCATAGCGCTTTAAAAGACCGTACTGATTGCTGAGCCACCAGCTGGGGGTGTACTTTCCTCTGCGGTTTCCGTAATCCCCGGGAGATACCCAGGAACAGAGCATTTCGCCGTTTAAATAGAGATTGATATCAGATTCCCAGTTGTCTTTGGTGTTGGGATATTCCGATGATAATTCCGCAGAAATTTCAATATCCACAATATTGAAGTTTTCGGGAACATAATTGGGCACTTCATATTCCACATAGCCGTTTGTAAACCAGAGAAGCTGGGCGTCGAAACGGTCCGGATCATAAAAACATTTGGGATCATCACAACTGTGGATCAGTTTTTCGGAATCTGCCAGCCCGCAGGTCGGTGTTGCGGAAATCCTTGCATATTTGCCGACGCCGATATTCAGCTCATAGTTCTGGATCTGGTGAAAATTGGCGGTGGGGAGACGCAGGGCATACCACTGATTGACAAGAGAGCATACTTTTCCCTCTTTTTTGGAGCGGGTGGAGGTGACAAGACCGACCTGTTCCAGTTTATGGATATGGGAAGTGACCATGGCGCTGGTGACGCCTACCGCCTCGGCCAGTTCTTTAATATTTGCATCGCCTTCCGCAAGATATTCTATAATCTTGATTCGCACAGGACTCGAAAGCGCCTCAAAAAAAGGAATATTTTCTTCGCAAATCCATACCTGCATGTCTGTTCTCCTACCCTGTTATTGCTGAAATCGTTCCATAAAGAGTATGGGAATTATAACATAAAAAGGCGGTTTTGTATATAAATTGAAAAAATAATACAGGATGAACCGCTGCTGATGAAGTTAGCTGTTTCCCTGCTTTCGGAGATGGAAACAAATATATCAATTAAGTTAAAACTTAATTGATATTAAGGTTTGCATAAATGAAACAGGGGATTTTTGTGTAATGTAACGAAATATTCATGGGAAAGTAGTTTGCAGTTGAAAGAAAGACAGGGAGAAGTTATAATAGAATTAGCTTATAGATTAATTCAAGAAACAGCGCTGATTGAGAAAGTACACAATACATGTGTAGAAACTGATTCCGAAATACTGCAGAATTTTGGAAAAAAAAGATCAATGGGAGGTATAAAAATTATTGATAGCAGGTTCCTGTTTTGCTATCGTTCCCGTGCTGCTCCTGTTTATATGTTTTCAGTCTTACTTTATTGAAGGCATGACGGCGGGCGGTGTGAAAGGCTGATAACCGGACAGGGACAGGTCGGAAAGTAAATTTAAGCAGGGAGGTCGGCACATGGCAAAAAGTGCAAAAATGATAATTGACAAAGAGTATAAAGTGGCAAAAGTCGATAAAAGGATCTACGGTTCTTTTATCGAGCATTTGGGCCGCGCGGTCTATGACGGCCTGTATCAGCCGGGGAATCCCCTGTCTGATGAGGACGGCTTTCGCAGGGACGTGATAGAGATGGTGAAGGAACTTGGCGTGCCTATCATCCGTTATCCGGGCGGGAATTTTGTTTCCGGCTACGAATGGGAAGACGGCGTGGGGCCGGTGGAAAACAGACCGAAAAGGCTGGATCTTGCGTGGCGGAGTTTAGAGAAAAATGAAGTCGGTGTGAATGAGTTTGCAAAATGGCTGAAGAAGGTCAATTCGGAGATGATGATGGCGGTAAACCTCGGAACAAGAGGGATAGCGGATGCCTGCAATCTGTTGGAGTACTGTAACCATCCGGGCGGGACGAAATACAGCGACCTGCGTATTTCCCATGGGGTGAAGGAGCCGCACAACATCAAAGTTTGGTGTCTCGGAAACGAGATGGACGGTCCCTGGCAGCTGGGGCATAAGACGATGGAAGAGTATGGCAGGCTCGCCGAGGAGACGGGAAAGGCGATGAAGCTGATCGATCCGTCCATCGAACTGGTTTCCTGTGGAAGCTCTAATCTTGACATGCCCACTTTTGCGAGATGGGAGTCAAGGACGTTGGAGTATACCTATGACTGGGTGGATTATGTATCGATGCACCAGTATTATGGAAATGAGGCGAACGATACGGCGGACTATCTGGCAAAATCCGACGATATGGATGAGTTTATCCGTTCGGTGATCGCGACCTGCGATTATGTGAAGGCGAAAAAGCGGGGAAAGAAGAATATCAATATCAGTTTCGACGAATGGAACGTATGGTTCCACACCAGAGATTTTGAGAAGGATACGATGGAGAACCGTCCCTGGCAGATCGCCCCGCCCCTTCTTGAGGATATTTATACCTTTGAGGATGCGCTTCTGGTGGGCCTGATGTTAATCACGCTCCTGAAACATGCCGACAGAGTGAAGATCGCCTGTCTGGCGCAGCTTGTTAATGTGATCGCGCCGGTGATGACAGAGCGGGGCGGCGGTCCCGCCTGGAGACAGACGATCTTCTACCCGTTTTTCCATGCTTCCAGATACGGCAGGGGTGTTGTGCTCAGACCGGTACTCCACACACCGGTGCATGATACGGCAAAACATGAGAATGTGACGGATGTGGAGAGCGTAACCGTGTGGAATGAGGAAAAAGAGGAACTGACGATCTTTGCGGTAAACAGGAATCTCGAGGGAGATATCGTGCTGGAGACGGATGTGCGCGGGTTTGAGGGATATTCCCTTTTGGAGCATGTTGTTCTGGAGACAGACGATCTGAAAGCGGTGAACGGAGCGGGAAGTGAAAAAGTGCAGCCTGTCTCGGTCAGGGATTCTGTGATGGATCACGGGAGAGTGACAAGTACTTTACATAAAACGTCTTGGAATGTTATAAGGCTTGGGAAGAAATAGGCCGATACATCTTCCCAGACAGTAGGACGGATCGGCCGCCGTGAAAGGTACACTATTTCTATAAAATGGTTGATTATCTCAAAAAAGCCTTGATTTACAGGCAGACAAGCAGGATTTCAAGCTGAATTTAGTACCAATTTACTACTTTTAAGGGAAAGAGCCTTGATATGCCGCCCGGAATTCTGCAAGCTCTAATATCAGTACAGCATTGAACGAATAAAAGAAAATTGAATATGACACAGACACGGCGTTTCTCTATCCCATAACAGGGAGAACGGGAACGCCGGTTTTTATAGCCTTATGTTACGCAATAGAAACAAAAAGAGCCTTGCTACAAGCGGCTTTGCGGGCGTGTTTATGCCGGAGATAAGGATTTATAGCTACCCTCGGCAAAATGGCGTTCTATTGCGTAACATACCTACAGCAAAAGGAGTGCTGAAGCTATGCCTATTTTCCAAAAGAATCTCAACCGAGTTTGCCCGATATTGGAAAATCCAATGCAATTAAATAAAGATATATTAAATACTAATTTACTAAGTAAAGAGAAAAGAAATACAGATATACAAAACACCTTTTCCTATCCCTTTCCTTCCTTTCCGTTCCCCTAACCACTCTCCCTTTGACGGGAAAACAGTACCCTTTTCCGTAAATCTGCCCGTCTGCGGCTTGCCGGACAGATTTGCTTGTTGGGAAATATCCCAAACTCTCTTGATAGTTCCCTCACTACCTGCAACACCGTACAAGACGATTAAAATGCCAAGCATTATTTAATTTCTTGAATTTATTCGGCTAACCGTATATAATTATAGTGATAGAACTTAGGAAAGCGAGGGAGACCGAAAATGTTAGAGTTTATTTCTGCCCCGGAAGCGGCGAAGAAATGGGGCATTTCAGAAAGACGGGTGCAAAAGCTATGTGAGGAAAACCGCATACCGGGTGTAGCAAAATTTAGTCGGCTATGGCTGATACCAAAAGACGCAGAAAAACCAACAGATGCCCGGTTGAAAGCAGAAGGGAACAAAAAACATGAATAAAGTTTTAATTATTGATGATGATAGAGAGCTTTGCGCACTAATCAAGCAAAGTATTTTACAAGAGTGTATAGAAGCTGACTGTTGCTATTCTGGGAAATCCGGCTTGCTGCAACTAAAAGAAAAGGAATACCAGCTTGTCATACTGGACGTAATGATGCCCGGTTTCGATGGCTTTGAAACATTAGAACAGATTAGACAGGAAAGCAGTCTGCCTATTTTAATGTTCACATCAAAAAATGACAGTGCTTCAAAAGTGCGTGGTTTGCGGGCAGGAGCCGATGATTATTTAACAAAACCTTTTGATATGGACGAGCTGATTGCCCGTATTGTTTCATTGATTAGACGCTATACCCGTTTCAACCCAAAAGACGGACAGACACAGAAATTTGAGTTTGACGGGTTGACGATTGATTTTAATAGCCGTTCCATTGTCACAATAAATGGAGAATATGAACTTCCCCCGAAAGAATTTGATCTTCTTCTGTTCCTTGCTAAAAATCAAGGGAAAATACTGACAAAACAGCAAATATATGAAAAAGTATGGGGCGAGGAATATGTGTATGATGATAGTAATATTATGGCAATCATTAGCCGTTTACGGAAAAAAATAGAAGAAAATCCCGGAAGCCCTAAATATATCCAGACAGTAAAAGGGATTGGCTATCGTTTCAGTAAGGAGGTATGACCGTTGTATACAGAAGCTGTCATTGTGATTGAAATAGTGATTGTCCTTTTATCTGTTTGCAGTTCTGTGCGGACCGTCCGGCGTGTAAAAAAGGAGATTTCGGAAATATCTGATGCTTTGGAAGATATAAAAAATGGGAATGGAAACAGGCGTATTTTAGCAGAAACACATGAGCTTATTGCCCCCCTTGCTTATGCAATCAACGATATTATCCTGTCTTATGAAAAAAGGCTTTCTGCCTGTCACCAGACGGACGAAACAAACAGGCAGCTTATGACGAGCCTTTCCCATGATGTAAGGACACCGCTTACCACACTGATTGGGTATTTGGACGCTGCACACAAAGGGATTGTAAACGGAAAAGAACGTGACGACTATATAGAAACTGCCCGCCGGAAAGCGCATGACTTGAAAGAATATATAGACGTGCTTTTTGATTGGTTTAAGTTAGGTTCTAATGAATTTTCCATGAACATAGCGGAGATTGATTTAACAGAGCTGACGCGCAATATACTAATTGACTGGATACCGATATTTGAAGATGTACAAGTAGATTTCACGATTGACATTCCAGAACAGCCTTTCCGGGTGCAGATTGACCCGGACGGATATATGCGGATATTAAACAACCTGATACAAAATGTAATCTCCCATAGCCATGCAGATAAAATTGAAATAGTTTTATCGGAACAGAACAGGAATATAAAAATTCTCCTGTCTGATAATGGAATAGGGATTGATAAGGAGGATTTAAAGCATATTTTTGATCGGCTGTATAAATGCGATAAGGGGCGGTCTGAAAAAGGCAGCGGTCTTGGTCTGTCTATCGTACATGAGCTTGTTGAAAAATTAAACGGAACAATAACGGCAGACAGCACACCGGGGAAAGGAACAATTTTCACCCTGTTTTTTCCTTTGATAGACTAATCAGCTCCCGCCCCCTTACGGCGGGAGTAATTATTTGTAAAAATCTGCCTTTTCCAAATTGCAAGGTTAATGCAAGATTGGTGCAAGGTTAATGCAAGGTTGGCGTGGTAGAATGGCAGATATGAAAAGGAGGTTTCGCAATGAGCAAATATGTAATTGAAACGAAAAATCTTACAAAGCAATACGGAATACAAAAAAGTGTTGCCAATCTGAACATTCATGTTCAAAAAGGGCGTATCTATGGTCTACTTGGCAGAAATGGAGCCGGAAAGACAACGACCATGAAGATGCTGCTTGGACTTACACAGCCGACTTCCGGGGAAGTGACGATTTGGGGGAAGCCCTTACAGGCAAATGAAAAAAGGCTGTTGCCCCGTATTGGCAGTCTGATTGAATCTCCCGGCTTCTATCCTAATCTCACAGCCACCGAAAATCTGCGCATTTTTGCTACTCTGCGGGGAGTGCCGAACCGAGGCGCAATTAAAAACGCACTTGATTTAGTTGGTCTGCCTTACAAAGATAAAAAGCTGTTTTCCCAATATTCACTTGGTATGAAGCAGCGGCTGGCGATTGCCCTTGCCATTATGCACGACCCGGAGCTTTTGATTTTGGACGAACCGATCAACGGTCTTGACCCGATTGGAATTGCAGAAGTCCGTTCCTTTATCCGTGCTCTCTGCAATGAGCGTGGAAAAACAATATTGATTTCCAGCCATATCCTTTCCGAGATTGCACTTTTGGCAGACGATATAGGCATTATCGACCATGGTACACTGCTGGAAGAAGAAAGTCTTGCAGAACTGGAAGCAAAGAGCAGCAAACATATTCGGTTTATTGTTTCTGATACGGCACAGGCGGCAAGAATTTTAGAACGTATCTTCCATGAGAGCCGGTTTACCATACAGGACGACCACAATATACAGGTGCATAATCTTGATTTACCAATAGGAAGAATTGTTACTGCTTTTGTGGAAAATGGCTTAGAAGTATCGGAAGCCCATACTTGCGAAGAAAGCCTTGAAGATTACTTTAAACGTGTAACAGGGGGTGAGGGGATTGCTTAAACTGGTTATTTGCGAATTTGCAAAATTAAAACGCAAAAAATTTATATGGCTAGTCATTCTTTCTGCATTTTTATTTCCCATACCGCTGACTTACTTGATGACAATGCCGCAGACGGCAGGACAATATGACAGCAAAATAGCGATTTTCAATGATTATTATCAGTCGGTCATGGCATTTGGAATAGAATTGCTTTTGCCGTGTATGATCGGGGTGATTGCAGCCATGCTCTTTTTTATGGAACGGGATAACGATACCTTTAAAAGCCTGCGCACCATTCCTATAACCAGCACACAGATGATTTTGGCAAAGATTATTGTCCTGTTCTTTTTTGGGATTCTTTTTAGCCTGACATCAGCTTTTATATCAATCCTGTGCGGCGGACTGGTGGCGGAAGTAGATAACATTGCTTACAAATTATTTTTTGCACTGGAAATGGGGATTTTTATTACAGCCGGGACGCTGCCGTTAATTGTCCTCGTGGTATTCTTTAGCAAGAACTATGTATTTTCTGTTTTGCTATGTGTTTTTTACAGTGTTTTTAGTATGACGGCTGAATCATCTTTTGGCGCACTGCCCAAGTTGATGTGCTGGCTGATGCCAATCCCGCTTACAACCCTGTGGGCTGGAGGGGATTTAACTGCGCATGGCGCTATGAATGGTGTGGGAGTGTTGGAATATTTGGTTCCAACTACATTTCAGACAATCATTATTTTAGCCGTTATCGCTTTGCTTTCTGTCATCGTGATTGATTATATGTATAAAAAGAGAGGGGATGAATGATATGGTTCGCATGGTTAAGACCGAAATATGGAAGTTAAAGCGGTATCATATGATATGGGCGGGTGTTTTCCTGATGTTGCTTTCCGTTGTATTGACGATTTTTTCCACAACAGCAAAGGACGGAACAGTCTGGACATTTGCCTTTTTTACAGAACAGGTGATCAAAAATAATGCCACAACGATTTTCCCCATGTGCATTGCCCTCATTGCCGGATATATCATAGCAAGGGAAGGGAAAGATGATACGCTGAAAAGTATTATGACGATTCCCATTCCTTATAGCAGTCTGTTGTGGGGAAAGCTGCTTGTATGTACATTGCTGTCTTTGTTTTTTGGGCTGGTAAGTGCCGCATTTACGGTAATTGCCAATTTGATAATGGGATTTCCTGGAATGTCTGTAGCATCCATATTGCAAACATTTATCCAGATTATTCTCAACTGTCTGTTTTTGTATATTGCGGTTATGCCTGTGATTGCATTCGCCACCCGCATCCCGAACGGACACATGGTTGGAACAATTATTGCTTTTGTTTATGGCTATGGTGGTATGTTTGCCTCTGGAAATATAACATTAGCAAATGTTTATCCGGTTACTGCGAGTTTAGGCCTGATCAGTTACCGAAGCTATGATGCGGCTGTGCATTGGAACGTGTTCCTCTGCCTGCTCAGTATGATTGTAGTATTGATGATTACTGCTGTTTTTGTATTCACGGCAAAAGGAAACGTATCAGTTAAGGCAGCAAAAAAGCATAAAAAAACAACAAAAAAAGGTTGGTAAGTGGAGGATATCGGAATGAAGAGAAAACTGACTATCGGGATTGTCGCAGTTGTAATACTTATTGTAGGTTTTATTGGTTTTTGTATGTGGTTCCTTTCGGGAACCGGCAGCACATACTATTATTCACAGATTGATAACAGTAAAATAGAACAGACCGAATCAAAAGGCGGTGTAATTAACTTTAGCGGAAGTATGGATTACTCATACACTTTATTTTCTTACGATGAGAATGGAAAAGGAAAAGACATTACATTCGGAACATCAAAGGAATTGAAAGAGGGAGCGTTTATCCGTTTAACGGTAATGCCGATCCGAGGTGTTCTTGAATGGAAAGAGGTGCAATATGATGAAATTCCTGCTGCTGTGCAGAGCAACTATACAGCACCAACGAGTGAATAAGGGCGGTTATAGGTTTATAGAAAAACTGTTGAAAAGCATAACTATTTTTGGTAGTATATAGTCACATATCTGGGAACTTCTTGGATTTCTGATTTATCCGGTCACATTCGTGAAAATAAAAGACTCCCTTATATGGAAAAAGAGAATGAGGGAGGAGACGGACATGGGTAGAGAAGATGTCTATGAGAACGATTATCTGGAAGATCCGGAGATTTTTGCGGATCTGGTGAACGGAGTCCTGTATGAGGGAAAACAACAAAGCAATGCAGATGAACGGATAAATACAGAGCGCAGGCAGGAAAAATGTAGAAAATACCGGTAAAGGGATCCGGGATGTCATCGGCAGTTTCCCGGAAACCGTATAATAGCCGGATTTCAGTATATGCTATCCAATATAAGGATGATACACTATGTGGGCTGTCCTTATGTTTGAGTAACTTCATCTCTGACCAGGTACTGTCAGGCAGGGATGAGACATGGAGGAGGCATAAGATGGAATCTGTCTGGATGAAACATATGGAAATCAGAAAAAGGGAGGCGCTTTCCGGAGACAGGGAGGCGCCTGTTGTCGTGATTGGAGCAGGACTCGCGGGGATTTTAACGGCATATTACCTAGAACAGGCGGGAATCCGGGCGCTCGTCTTGGAGGCGGACAGGATCTGCAGCGGTCAGACGAAAAATACCACGGCGAAGATCACATCCCAGCACAATCTGGTGTACGACTATCTGATCCGCACATTCGGGCGATCTATGGCGGAGCATTACGCCCGCGTGAATGAGGAAGCCATTAGAGAATACGAAAGGCTGATCGGGGAAAAGGCGATCGACTGCGATTTTGTCAGATGTCCGGCCTGCCTGTACTCCGAAAGGGAGACGGAGGTTCTGAAAAGGGAAGCGGAGGCGGCGAAGTCTCTTGGCATAAAAGCTTCTTTCAGGACAGATTGTGAGCTCCCTTTTCCGGTGGCAGGGGTGACAAGGTTTGAAGGGCAGGCGAGATTCCATCCGTTGAAATTCCTGGCGCGGCTGGCGGAGGAGGTGGAGGTGTACGAGCAGACAAAAGTGCTGCGGGTGGAAGATCACAGAGTGGAGACGGACAGAGGATGTGTGACGGCGGAGCATATTGTGTTTGCGGCCCACTATCCTTTTGTCAATGTGCCGGGTTATTATTTTGCCAGAATGTATCAGGAGAGAAGTTATGTAGTGGCATTGGAAAACGTAGAGAGACCGGAGGGCATGTATCTGGGCATCGACCGGGAGGGGCTTTCTTTCCGCTCCTGCGGGAATATGCTGTTACTTGGCGGGGGCAGCCATCGGACCGGGACGAATCAGAAGGACAGACCGGGCGGAGGGTGCAGATATGAGATGCTGCGCAGAAAAGCAAAAGAGCTTTATCCCGGATGCCATGAAGTGCTTCGCTGGTCAGCCCAGGACTGTATGACGTTAGACGGGCTGCCCTATATTGGACGGTTTTCCAGGGCAAAGCCGGACTGGTATGTGGCCACAGGGTTTGGAAAATGGGGAATAACTACGGCCATGGTCAGTGCGCGGATCCTGACGGCGCTGATTGACGGACGGGATTGCCCCGAGGTGGATATTTTTTCACCCGGAAGACGGTTCACAGCCCAGGCGGCGAAAGAACTTGCGGTGCATGGCGCTCACACGGTGAAGGGGCTTATGAAGCATCTTCTGCCCGCTGGGGATAGGGAGATCGGCCCGAACTGTCCCCATATGGGATGCAGGCTGGAATGGAATCCGGAAGAGGGAACTTATGACTGCCCCTGCCACGGCTCCCGGTTTGATAAAGAGGGGCATCTGATCGACGGCCCGGCCCAGACGGACTGCAGGAGGAGGTGAAGTGAGGGAGAGGGGCTTTAATTGTATTGAAGCAGGAGCGTGTGGAATAATGACCAGACTGTGTAAATCCGTTGAATAATGCAGGGGAACATGTTAAAATTTGTCTGTGATTAAGGAGAAAGCCGGGGAGGAAAATGATGAAGGGTAAGTGGATCAAATATATTGCCGTACTGGCGGCGCTTTTCCTGGTAGTTACCCTGCTACGGGGCTGCTGTGACGCTTTATTGGTGTCATATCGTGAGGTCTATACTTCCCCCCAGGGCACAAATACCATCATCGTGGAATATGATCATGTATGTCGGCCATATGTCTACAAAAAGGAGCGGTTCTGGAAAAAGTACCTTTGGACTTACCCGGGGGGAGGTTTTATGGAGACAGTGTTTTTCGGGGTGGAATGGCTTTCGGAGGATAAAATCAGAATGACCTACGATGACTTGAACGATAAGTATGATGAACAATTCATCATTGAGATACCGTGATAGAGATGCGTCTTTGAACTTTGATAAAGCCGTCAGAGACAGCTTTTATAAAAATTAAAAAAATTCTTGACACTGCCGCCTTATTGTATTATAGTAGCAGTGGAAAACGTTTTCTAAATAATAAAAACAGGAGCAGAAATGGTTTCGATCAAAGATGTGGCAAAACAGGCGGGTGTGGCGATCTCCACGGTATCAAAGGTACTGAACGGATATCCGGGCGTCAGCGAGGCGACTAAGAGGAAGGTGGAAGCGGCGGCGAAGGAACTGGAGTTTGTGCCGAACTCCATCGCGGCAGCTCTCTCTTCCAAGCAGGCAGGAAGGATCGCGCTGCTGATGAACCTGAATACCCAGACCAAGGCGATCGACGAGATCGACATGCAGTATATGGCGGGGGCTATCCAGAAAGCACAGGAGAAGAAACTGGATCTGATCACCGTATTCTTTTCCATGCTGAAGGGAAAAACGGTGGCAGAGGTCATCCGGTATTTTAAGGCCCAGAGCATAGAAGGTATCATTGTCTATGGGATATCTCCCAATGACAGGGTGATCTGGGAGGTAGTGGAAAAAGGTGCCTTCAAGGTAGTGCTGGTGGATGCGTCCTACCGGGCGGGGACGGTTTCCTGCATCGGGATTGATCACAGGCAGGCCCAGATCGATGTGGCGAGGAAGACGATACTGGAGAACAAATCGAAAAAGATCCTGTATATCGCAGGAAAAAAGAATTCCTACCCGGGAGCACAGCGGCTTGTCGGGATCGAGGAACTGGCAAAGGAGCTCTCCTGCAAATTGTTTGTCCGCTACGGAGATTTCAGTGAACTGAAGGCCAGGAATCTGACTTTCCAGTACGCAAAGAGTAAGGATGTGATCGTCTGCGGTTCCGATCTGATGGCCATCGGGGCTATGCGGGCTTTGATCGAGATGGATATCTTCCGGCCGGTCTGCGGGTTTGACGGGTTAGTGCTTATGGGCTATGCCGGAAAGCAGATGAACACGGTGCAGCAGAACTTTGCGGGGGTTTCCGCTGCGGCAGTGGAAGAGCTGCAATATCTTCTGCGGGGTGGGGAAGGCAGGGAAGTAGTCCTGCCCCATACGATCGTGAGGATGAAGTATCTGGATATTATTGCGTGAAGGGATTAAGGTGGACGGACGCCCGGACAGGGTAGCGGCAGAATCAGGATAATATTCGGATGTTGAGAACACAATGCAGCAGACATTTATATGGTTAGATAAGATCTGCAAATTAAAAACAAAATAGAATCAGGAGGATCACTATGACAGAATTACAGATGCCAAGAAAAGTGTTACAGCTGAACATGGAAACGCAGCTTGCAATGTTAGCGGAGAAGAGATATGGGAAAGGCATTGCAGACTGTACGGATGAGGAAGTTTATTATGCCGTCCTGGAACTGACAAAAGAGATGACAGAGGTCACGGAAGAAATCACCGGGGAGAAGAAGCTTTACTATATTTCTGCGGAATTCCTGATCGGGAAGCTCCTGTCCAATAACCTGATCAATCTGGGGATCTATGAGGATCTGGAAAAGATTCTGAAAAAGTACGGCAAAGAGCTGTCAAAAATTGAGGAAGTGGAGCCGGAGCCTTCCCTTGGGAATGGCGGTCTGGGACGTCTGGCGGCATGTTTTTTAGATTCCATTGCGACACTGGGACTGTCCGGTGACGGCATTGGCCTGAATTATCATTTTGGGCTGTTTAAGCAGGTATTCAGGGATAAACTCCAGGAGGCGGAGCCCAACGGGTGGATTGAAAAAGACAGCTGGTTAAAGAAGACTGACACGACCTTTGATGTGTCTTTTGGGGACATGACAGTGAAGTCAAGGCTTTATGACATTGACGTAGTGGGATATGACAGTGGCGTCAATAAGCTGCATCTGTTTGATATTGAGTCTGTGGATGAGAGCATTGTGAAAGATGGTATCAGTTTTGACAAGGAAGAGATCGAAAAGAACCTGACGTTGTTTCTGTATCCCGATGACTCTGATGAGGCAGGGAATCTGCTGAGGATCTACCAGCAGTACTTTATGGTCAGCAACGGCGCCCAGCTTATTTTGCAGGAGATGAAGGAAAAGAAGCAGGATCTGAGAAGGCTTTATGATTACTGCGTGATCCAGATCAACGATACCCATCCCACCATGGTGATCCCGGAACTGATTCGGATCCTGGTGGAGGATAAGGCCTTCACCATGGATGAGGCCATCGAGGTGGTGAGCAGAACCTGCGCCTACACAAACCACACGATCCTGGCGGAAGCGCTGGAGAAATGGCCGCTTGCCTATCTGGAGAAGGTGGTGCCGAAACTGGTGCCGATCATAAAAGAACTGGATGCAAAAGTGCGGGAAAAATATCCGAAGAATGAGAGCATCTGGATCATCGACAGGGACAACAGGGTACATATGGCACACATCGATATCCACTATGGCTTTTCGGTGAACGGCGTGGCGGCGATCCATACGGAGATTTTGAAAAATACGGAACTCCATGATTTTTATGAGATCTATCCGGAAAAGTTTAATAATAAGACAAACGGCATTACGTTCAGACGGTGGCTTCTGTCCAGCAACAGGGAACTGGCGGCTTATATCACAGGCCTGATCGGCAAAGGTTACAGGAAAGATGCGGGTGAGCTGGAAAAACTGTTGGCTTTTGAGGATGATGCGGCGGTACTTGATAAGCTTGCCGAGATCAAGCGGACGAAAAAGCAGGAACTGGCAGCTTATGTGAAAGAGATGGAAGGGGTAGATCTGGATCCGAACTCTATTTTTGATATTCAGGTCAAGAGGCTCCATGAATACAAGAGACAGCAGATGAACGCGCTGTACATTATCCATAAGTATCTGGAGATCAAGGGCGGCAAAAAGCCTGAGAGACCGCTTACCTTTATTTTCGGTGCGAAAGCGGCGCCGGCTTATGTGATCGCGAAAGATATCATCCATCTGCTTCTTGTGCTGCAGGAGATCGTAAATAATGACAAAGATGTCAGCCCGTACATGACAGTGCTGATGGTGGAAAATTACAATGTCAGCTATGCAGAGAAGATCATTCCGGCCTGCGATATTTCCGAGCAGATATCTCTTGCTTCCAAGGAGGCATCCGGTACCGGTAACATGAAATTCATGTTGAACGGTGCGGTGACTTTAGGTACAGCGGACGGCGCCAACGTGGAGATCCATGAGCTGGTGGGCGACGACAATATTTATATCTTCGGCCAAGATTCTGATACGGTCATCGGTTACTATGAGGAAAAGAAAAAGGGGAAACCGGGCTATGTATCGAAGGAATACTATGAAAACAGTAAAGTGATCAAAGAGGCGGTGGACTTTATTGTCGGTAAGCAGGCCCTGGCAGTGGGGAATAAGGAGAACTTAAAGAGACTGCACGACGAACTGTTAAACAAGGACTGGTTTATGACGCTGCTCGATCTGGAGGATTACATTAAGGTGAAAGATCAGGCCTTTGCGGACTATGAGAACAGGACAAAGTGGAAAAAGATGATGCTGCACAATATTGCAAAAGCGGGATTTTTCTCTTCCGACAGGACCATTGAGGAGTATAATGCAGATATCTGGCATCTGCCGAAAACCATGTGACAACTGCAAAAGTTTATAATATAATGCAAAACGCAGTAAATGAAGCTGCAAAGATGAGGGCGGTTATGAGAAGAAGCGGCGTATTGTTACCGATTACAAGCATTCCGTCGAAGTACGGGATCGGGGGATTTTCAAAAGAATGCTATGAGTTTGTGGATTTTCTGGAAAAAGCCGGGCAGTCTCTGTGGCAGATCCTGCCCCTGGGGCCTACCGGCTATGGGGATTCCCCCTACCAGTCCTTTTCCACCTATGCGGGCAATCCCTATTTTATTGATCTGGAGGAGTTGATCGAAGCGGGGTGGATCACGCAGGAGGACTGTGAGGGAGATCTTCTGACAGAGGCGCCGGCCGGAACAGAAGGCATGAAAGACAGATATGTGGATTACGGAAAAATTTATGAAACCCGGTTTACCGTTCTGCGGAAAGCCTGCGCGAACAGCGGGATAGAACAGGACCCGGCATTCCGGAAATTCTGTGAGGACAACGCGTACTGGCTGGATGATTATGGACTGTATATGGCCGTAAAGAGTGCGTTCGGCGGGAAGAGTTTTATTGAATGGGATGAGGATATCCGTTTCAGAAAGCCTGACGCCCTGCGGCAGTACCGGGAAACATATGCGGAGGAGATCGGCTTTATCCGGTTCCAGCAGTATCTGTTTTCAAAGCAGTGGTCGGCGCTGCGGGCCTATGCGGCGAAGAAGGGCATTCAGATTATCGGCGACATTCCGATCTATGTGGCCTATGATTCGGCGGATGTCTGGGCATCGCCGGAACTGTTCCAGTTAGATGAGGATTTAAAACCTGTGGGTGTGGCAGGCTGCCCGCCGGATGCGTTTTCCGCTACGGGACAGCTCTGGGGTAATCCGCTTTACCGTTGGGAATACCACAAAGAGACAGGATATGACTGGTGGATCAGGCGGATCGCCAGGTGTTATGAACTCTATGATATTTTGCGGATCGATCATTTCAGGGGATTCGATGAGTACTATTTTATCCCTTATGGGGATCCAACCGCACAGTTCGGACACTGGGAAAAGGGGCCGGGCTACGATATTTTCCAGGTGATGAAGAATAAACTGGGAAAGATGAATGTGATCGCGGAGGATCTGGGATATCTGACGCCTTCCGTGCTGCGGCTGGGGAAAAAAAGCGGTTATCCGGGGATGAAAGTACTGTTGTTTGCCTTTGACGGGGGCTCTGACAGTGCCTATCTGCCTCACAATTATGAGAGGAATGCGGTGGTATACACCGGAACCCATGATAATGATACGATAGAGGGCTGGCTGAAGAATGCAAAGAGAAAGACGGTCTCTTTTACCATGAGATATCTGAATGTAAAAAGGAAAAGAGATATCCGTCAGGCGATGATAAGGGCGGCGCTTTCCTCTACGGCGGATACGGCGGTGATCCCGATCCAGGACTATCTGGGGCTTGATAACAGCGCCAGGATGAATCTGCCCTCCACCCTGGGGAATAACTGGAAGTGGAGGCTTCTGCCTGGAGAGTTGACGGAGGAGCTGGCGGAGGAAATGGCCGGACTCGCGAAGCTATATGACAGGAAGTAAACATTACAGACGGCAGATACAGTGCAGCAGATGAGGAGTTTGATGGACTGGAAAAGAGATACGGATTTTGAAAACATCCTGCAGTGATTCTTAGACTGTTTTTTGAATATTTCTCAAAATAAAATATAACAGGTATTGATGTGTTAAAGAATTAAAGTAAAGTGCCGGAAATGACCACGTATATTTACGTGGTCATTTCCGTTGTACACCATTTTCTTTATATTATTATGCCGGTTTACTTGTATTAAGGAACGTTATATGCGTACAGAACGCAGCCCTGTAAAAATACAGAGCGGTATTGTAAACGTTCATTGCTTTATTTTCAGATCAATATCCGGATAAAATAATGGCACGGAAGGAGAGTGCGATATGGAATTGGGAAAGAAAATCTATCAACTGAGAAGGCTGTCCGGCATGACGCAGGAGCAGTTAGCGGAAAAGCTGAATATTTCCAGACAGACATTGTCAAAGTGGGAGAACGGAACCGGGATGCCGGATGTGGAGAGTGTGGTCAGGCTTTCCGTTTTATTTCACACTTCTCTGGAGGAATTATTGTTGGAGGAGGAAAATCATGTGGAAGAAAAAAATTGTGAGGAACTGAAAAGTACGCAGATCACATTAGAAGATCTGATGCGGATCAATGCCCATAACAGGAAGATGAATCTGTTGTTTTGCAGCGGGTTTTTGTTTCTGGCCATCGGTATCATTCTGGCGGGATTCGAGAAGATGCTGGAGACAACCACACTGAGTCTGGAGTATATGCTGTACAGGTATATGGCGACCGGTGGCTATCAGGCTCTGCCTGTGAATTATTCAAAATTGATAATCCCGGCGGTTCTGGCAGGAGCGGTGGGACTTATTCTGTGCCTGGTCTATATGGTGAAGAACAGGAAGCGGTGAGTATGGCCGGTATATCGAATGGTTAGAAGCGATGGGCGAAGCAGAATGTAAAAAAGAACAGAAAGGACAGGAGGAAAAACAGATAAAACAGAATCGGGAAGAGGGACAGAAATAATACGGAGAACAGAAAGGATAGGGCAGTTTTGCCTGAAAGGTTAAATGGCATGACAAAATATGGCGGCAGATATCTGATAACGGCACTGTTTCTGTGCCTGTTTACAGGATGCGGAAGCGCAGAAAAAGAGAGCAATGAAGATCTGTATGGGGAGATTATTGCGGGGTTAGGGGATGAGGAACAGTATTCCCTGCAGGATATCGGTGAGAAAAATGATGTCCTGTTTACGACAGATATGACTTATGATGATGGTAACGGACATAATGCGGCTCTTTCCTGTAAGGTATATTACAGTGTGGACGGAGAATTTTATACGTTAGAGAGGATAGAAAGCCTGGGGACGGCCTGGCCGGTCAGCTATGGGGAGCAGTGCATTTACACAGCTTCGGAACACGGTGTTACCGCGTATGCGTTTGACGGGAAAGAACTGCGGTGGAAAGTCACACAGTATGAGGAGGTTTTTGACACGGAAGGGAATACCTCCTGTGAGCGGACAGATGTGGAGGGCAACAAAGAGACCGTTTCGGAGGAGGATTATCTGGAGGTTTGGGAGGACTATAAAGAGAGTACTGTGATCAATTTTGGCTATGGAGCCAGCGATAATCCGTTTTGAAAGCTGCTGCAGAAATTAGTTATGAACAGGAAGATACAAAGCGCCTGCGGTGGCAAATTATCGTTTAACGGTTTACAGAATCAGATATAACAAGGTATAATTATTAAGGAAGAGAAGTTGTCCGTTGCAGAAAGATTCGGATGTCCGCTGTATGATCCGGGGCAGAGAGTCCGCTTTGACAAAATAGCCGTTCTGCTGATAGATGAAGCAGGAGAGTATAAGATGCAGGTGGAGCGTGCCTTTATCTCTGGAGCGTGTCGTGGCCGACTTTTTGGAGCGGACATATTATGAATGACAGATAAATGGCATATTCGAAAGGTACGGAAAATGAACGAAAATATATTATACTTTTTTGACGGGAAGCCGGGAGCGCTACCGCTTTATGAGACCTTTGAACAAAAAGTTTTTGCCGTGGTGGAGAACGTGAAGGTAAAAGTGCAGAAGACGCAGATCGCTTTTGCAGGGAGACACAATTTCGCGTTCGTCTCTTTTTTGCCGGTGCGGAAGGCGAAAGAGAGGCCGGAGGTCTATATCGTTGTGACTTTCGGGCTGGGATACCGGGTGGAGTCTTCTCGCATAGATGCAGCGGTGGAGCCTTATCCCGGGCGGTGGACGTATCATGTTCTCATTTCGGAAGTCGATGAGATAGACGATGAGCTGATGGGGTGGGTGAGGGAAGCGGCGGCCTTCTCGGAGGCTAAATGCTGAACCTGCCGGGGAGAGGTCCGTGTACAGGGTGCTGTGCAAATCAGGTAGACATGTGAAGAGATAGAAAAACGATATGAAATAAAACTCATAGAGGCAACGATGAAATTGGAAAGCTAATGTATGATTTTTCATGCACTGATCCCGATGATATGAATTATGAAGCACTTGCTAAAAAGCAAGGCATTTTAGGTAGGATGGGATAGGAGTGGCGGCCATGTGCAAAATTATGGAAGATATAGACGATTATACAGAATTATCCCTTGATACGATAAAAGAATTAGCAGACCAATCAATTCAGTTTGCATAAAAAAGGGCAGATCAGGAAAAGGAATGAATATGTTTTTGGCAGACAGCAACAGGGCATCTGCCAGAAACGGTTACTGAACAGACGGCGCGATACCATACTGTCTGTGCAGCCTGTTTTTCAACAGATTTAAAAATCTGTCGTTACCGATCACCTGGAGCATGGGGCCGAAGGACATGACTTCGATTAACAACTCGGTCTCCATGCCCTGATTATAGTAGATGAGGCATTCGTAGGTGTCCTCATCTATTTTTGTAGTGTTTTTTTCATAGTTTGCAAAGTGCAGCATGGCGCGCTCGAGAGCGTTGCGCCTGTTGACGATACGCAGCTTCAGGGGCTCCCTGTAGTAGGTGCGTCTGATGATGGCGTTCAGATCCGCGGGGGCGGGGAGTCTTTTTTCCAGCAGGCTGACGCTGCGGATGCGGGATATGTTGAGGATCTCCAGTTTGAAATTCGTGGTTTCCTGCGCATGGCGCAGTGTACTTGCATCCGCCCGGGAAAGATTATTCTTCGGGCAGGAATCAACTGAGTTTTCCTGCGTGCTCTGCAGTGCGGCGCAATTCATCAAAGGAGCATCGGTCTTCCAGTGTGCAAGATTCCGGTTTTTGCCGCGGGAGCGCAGAGCGAAAGAAGACGAAACAGGCTGCAGAGCCAGGAGCCTGAACTTATCATTTTTCACCGAGTATTCCAGACGGGCGGGGACATAGTGGTGGTGTAAGCGGTTGCCCTTCGGGGAAGTGTAGTCGATGTCCACATACCGGTTCTGCTTCTGTGCCTGCAGCAGGGTGCGGAAACAGGAGCGGTAGTTTTCATCGGCGTAAGGATCGCCGTCCGAAAACCGGTCGAAACAGTAAAACTGTTCCGGTTTCCAGAGAGGGGAGACCGCAGCCAGTGCGTTTTGCAGGTATTCCACCTGCTCCCTGTCAAGAAAAAGGCCGATGCGGGGATCGAGAAGCAGCGCTTTGAGATAGGACTTTTCAAGTGCGGACAGGGGGACGGTGAAGGCAGAGGAGATTTTTGAGCGGTACAGATCCCCATCCTTTTTGAACAGATTCCAGGAGCCGTCTTCCAGTTTGGGGATGATGGAGAGCATACTTTCTCCAAAGCCTTCCTGAGAGATCTGTTCACGGATCTCCTGCATGGTCAGGGCATTCTGACTGCACAGGATATGTCGTAATAGCTGATAATAACAGCTGTATATTTCTGAGAAGAGTTCCATTTTATGTCTCCTGTATGATGCTATTTTGTTTCCTCTATCTGATACATTCGGTACATGGTCTGCAGATCCCGATAAAAGAGCTGTTCCACGGACTTATCCGTGCATGTGAGCGACAGGATCCTGCCGATAAAAGTGCGGATCCAGGGCAGCATCTCGTTGCAGTCGAAGACCTCAATCTCGTACTGATAGACGTTCTGTTCCAGTTTTGTGACCGTGCCGTGCCGGCCTTCCTGTTTCAGGCGGTTGACGATATACTGTTCGCGAGGCGCGAAAACCTGCAGTTTCATAGTCAGTTTTTCCAGATGGCGGCTGCCGCCATGAAAAGATACACCCCAGAGATGTTCTCTGTTTCGGTCAAGTATGGAGAGCAGTTCATCATATTTCGGCAACCGCTGCAGGGGTGTGACAGTCCTGATCGTGTCCAGCCGATAACAGGTAAAGCGCCTGCTGTGTTTGACATAACCGCACAGAAAACGTCTGCCGCTTCTTGTGCTGGTGAAGATCTGCAGGGGCGTACAGTCCGCAGTATTTGCAGTGCCGCGCCTGGAACTTTTCATTTCCAGATGCACTTCCTGCTTCCCGTTCATGGCGTCCAGAAGCTTCAGGAGGATCTCATCTTCCAGGGTATGTACGCAGAAACTGTGTTTTGCCCGGAAGCTTTGATTACGGTGATCCAGTTTTTCGGTCAGATAATTTCCAACAACGCCGAAACTTTCCGCTATCTGATAAAAAGAAAGCGCGTCCGCCATGTTTTCCCGGTCTCTTATCCAGGAGATCAGGGAGAGGTTCAGAGAAAAGACAATGGTTTTTCCGACTTTCTTTTTCTGTAACAGGCCCTCTTTCTCGTAGGCATTGCATTTTCTCCTGACGGTCTGAACATCGAACAGCGCTTCGTATTCATCGAGCAGATGTTCCGTGATCTCCTCGGCGGTCAGTTCTCTGCTGTCTGACAGCAGATCCAGTATCAGAAAGTGCAGCACGATATCGTTGTCGGTGAAACTCTTCGTCTTCCATACCTGAAATAACGGGTTGGTGTCGAGAAGGTTGCTGTCTATAGCAAGGGAGATATTGACTCCCTGGGAGATATTGACTCCCTGGGAGATATTGACTCCCTGAGAGATGTTGGAACTCCTTGAGACATAGTCCTTCCGTACATAATCCCCGAGCCAGCTTTCCAGGCGCCTGCGTTCGTTGTCGTAGGTGCGGGGGCTTTTTTCCCTGAATTCCTCTCTGGTTTTAAAACCGTAGACGAAAAAATCCCGGACGTATTCCCTTGTTTTTGGAAAACTTTTTATCAGTTCCTGAAAATCGGACATGATTTTTCCCCTTAAATGTAATGTATGGCAAATTGCCGATATCAGTTTTGCAAAATTTCGTTTGTATTCAATATTATCTATATTTTACTACACTTCGCAACTTTTTTGAAATGATTCTCCGGAAAATGTTTCCTATAATAGGCACAGATCGAGAGAAGCAGGAAACGTAAGACGGAAGAAACGAAGAGAAGGAGGCGCGAACATGTTTGTAATATGTAATGAAAAAACGAGATTACCAATCAAAATATGGTTGAAAGATATCAGTCAGCTGGAGGAGAGCTGTCTGGAACAGGCATATCATCTGTCGCAGCTTCCGTTTTTACATAAATGGGTGTGCCTGATGCCGGATACCCACACGGGGAAGGGGATGCCCATCGGCGGCGTGATTGCGGCGAAGGATGTGGTCATTCCCAACGCGGTGGGCGTGGACATCGGCTGCGGTATGGATTTTGTGCCGACCAATATTCGGGTGGAGGATATCCGTGGGATCCAGACCGGGAACGGGACGTTAATCCAGGCCATTATCGGAAATATCATGCGGTCCATTCCGTTAAATACGGAGCGGTATAAGACGCCGCAGGAATCCGCGGTGCTTGACCTGGCAAAACAGGAGATGGAAAAATATGAACAGAATCCGGAGCTTCTGCCCCTGATCGATGACGGTTACTTTCAGGTGGGGAGTTTGGGGGGCGGCAATCATTTTATTGAGCTGCAGGAGGATCAGGATGGATTTTTGTGTATCATGATCCATTCCGGAAGCCGCCATCTCGGGAAGGCGATCTGCGATCACTTCCATGGGATAGCGAGAGAACTCAATCAGACATGGTACAGCGAAGTGAAGGATGAGTATCATCTGGCCTTCCTGCCTGTGCAGTCTGCGGAGGGGCAGCAGTATATCAACTGGATGAACCTGGCTTTGGATTATGCCTTTGAGAACAGAGAACGAATGCTCCATAAGACCTGCGCGACGGTAAAGGAGCTGATTGAGAAGCATACGGATCACACCGTGGAATTCGGAGAGGAGATCAACTGCCATCACAATTATGCATCGTTGGAGAATCACTATCATGAAAATGTGTGGGTGCACAGAAAAGGAGCCACAAGAGTACGCGAAGGAGAGATGGCCGTGATACCCGGGGCCATGGGTTCCTACAGCTATGTGGTGGAGGGAAAGGGAAATAAAGAATCCTTCTGCACTTCTTCCCACGGGGCGGGCAGAAGCTATTCCAGATCGGGGGCCATGAAAGCGTTCAGCATCGAGCAGGTTATGGTGGATCTGAAGGAGCAGGATGTGGTGCTGGGAAAACGGAAGAAAAACGATGTGGCCGAGGAGTGCCGGTTCGCTTACAAGGATATCGATCAGGTGATGGAACAGCAGCAGGATATGGTTACGCCTGTGAGGAAATTAAAGACTGTGGGCGTTGTGAAGGGCTAGTATGCCAAAAAGGAATTTGTCAGCAGACAGGAGGTTGATTTTTCAGTCAGACTGGCAATTCGGTTACGGTTTCGCACTGCATCGGTAATTCGTGGCAGTGCTATGAAAGGAAGGAAATAATTTATAACGCGCGGGCATCTGGAAGGTACTTCCTGCCCGGCGGTGCCGGCGGCGTGCCGTCCGGTATGCCATAAATATTTCACCAGACTTAACGTAGGGTTAAGAAGGATTTGTGTTTTCGGGGGTTCAAATCCCTCCCGTGTAAACGGTAGCTTAGTTGGTAAAGCGCACAACAAAATGGCAAGACCTGTAAAGTCTGCGGTTCGAATCCGCGCAAATCAAATACTTTTATCCCGATTTCAGGCATAAGCGAAAGCAGATGCCAGTCCGTCTTTTGCCAGAAGGTCGGGGATACCGCAGGATGGAAGGGGAAACAGCGGTCTGTGGAGAATATTTTTGATGATCCGGCAGTTTACAGCATCCGGATAGAAACTGCGGGGCAGAGAATGTCCGGTGAGACGTACCGGGCAGAAGCTGTAGGGCAGTTTCGGGTGACGAAATCTGTCCGGCAAATACTGCTGACAGGATCTGTCAGTCAGAAGATGCCAGGCGGAGCATAAATCTGCGGGATCGGAGAAAATATCAGGACAAACGGTCCTTTCTCCCCACAACCTGCTCAACCGGTTTTCCGCAAAAGATGGATGAATGAGGGATAGAAAGTATTGTAATTGAAGAAAAAACAAAGAAAAATGATCATTAATACAGGGAGGTGTCAAGATGAAGTATATCATCAGAGATAATCAGGCAGGATTTGTATTAAAAAACGGCGTGTTTCAGAAAATGATCACGGCGGGGACCTATCATTTTCCTCAGATAGCAGGTTATACGGTGCAGATCGAGGAGATGTCGGGCGAGATGAACTATCTGGGTCTGCCCTGCCAGATACTGGAAAGAGATCCCGCCTTTCGGGAGGCCACGGTACATATGGAAATACCGGACGGTTCGCTGGGGTTTATCTATATGAACGGGAAGCTCACTTCCTTTGCGACGAGGAAAGAGTATGTTTTCTGGAACGTGTTTGACAAGTACGGGATGAAAATTGTCTCCATGGAGGAGACACTGATCGGCGCAGAGGTCACGAAACAGATGCTCTCCATGGTTCCGATGAAGTACTACACGGAAGTACGGGTGGGCGAGGGCGAGGTGGGCCTTGTCTACTACGACAATGTCATGCAGGAGCCGCTCTCTAAGGGTGTGTACCGGTTCTGGAATTACAACCACATCGTGACCTGTACCGTCATCGATATGAAGCAGAAGGAGTTAGATATCCTGGGACAGGAGATCCTGACAAAGGATAAGATCGGCATTCGGATGAACGTGGCATGCATGTACAAAGTGCGGGATGCGGTGGAGTTTGTGGAGACGGTCTCTGATCTGAAAGCCCAGCTTTACCCTGCGGTGCAGCTGGCCATCCGGGAGATTGTGGGTAACTACAAGCTGGATGAGATACTGGAGGCGAAGGACCGGATCTCCAAAGAGATCTTTGGGGCGCTTAAGGAACGGGAGAACATGTTCTGCGTGAATTTCGTGTCCGCCGGCATCAGGGATATCATACTGCCCGGGGAGATCAGGGAGATCATGAACAAAGTCCTTGTAGCGGAGAAGACGGCGCAGGCAAACGTTATCTCCAGAAGGGAGGAGGTGGCTTCCACCAGATCGCTCCTCAATACAGCGAAACTCATGGAGGAGAACCAGACGCTCTACAAGCTGAAAGAACTGGAGTATCTGGAGCGGATCTGTGAAAAGGTCGGCGAGATCTCCGTGAACGGCAGCGCCGGCATCGTGGAACAGCTGGGGAAGATGATGGGGACGGGACGGTAAAAGGATTATCTGTGGACAAAAGGTAAGCCCGGGCCTGCCGTCTAAAACAGAATGGATATTTCTTCCCACGGGACAGAGAGGGTTCGGGTTTACATTTACGCTGGATGCAAGAAAAAAATATTGCAGAGGATTTTCCATCAGGTAATGATAGAGCCGCCTGTAGGCGATGGGGGATAAGCTGATCAAAAAAGTGGAAGAGCAGTTCAGACGCTACCAGACTACGGAATTTGAGGTTCAGTTTTATCAGACAGAGTTAGGGGCGGACTCCGGGCTGACAGGAGCCGTAGAGTTATTGTTTTAATATCAGAAGAAGTTATAGACAGGTGCGAAAAGCCGTTAAAAAAGTTGGAGTTTTTTCGGAAATATGTTTGAAAAAGCTGACAATTTCAGAAAAGTCTTTCACAGGTGATACATTATGCCTGGGAAAGATGCATTGCTGACATATAAGAATTATGGTATCTGACATCCTGAGTCACATCCTCCAAAAACCAGTCCGGCATCTGAAAGGCGTTTGCAGCTTCCTCGGTGGGAAATTCTATCTCCGCCAGAAGAAGCGGCGCAAAAGGGGGCGCAAACTCATCCAGTTCTATGATGAGAGCAGTGTCACCCAAAAGTGACAGGCATTCCGGGTTGATTTCTTCGGATGACAAAGGAATCAGATACCTTTTTTTAGATATGACATTGCCGTCAGATTTTGGCAGCAGATGTTCATAGGCCTCTTTTGTCAAAGGCAGATTATATTCTTCTCGGCTCATCATACCGCTTCCCTTGTAAGTCAAATAATACTCGTCGTCCTGTCTGCGGATTCGAATAACAGGTGTTACGCATAAATAGGCCTGCTCGATCAAATGGTAAGGATAACTGTCCAGGTTTTCCGGTATCTTTCTTAATAAAAATTTGCGTTCGATTTCCATGGAGGAGCTCCTTTTTGACTGATGTGGTAAATGCTATGTATTTTCTGTGATAAACGTTATGTCTGTCAAATGGCGCAGGTATATGTTACTTACCATTCTACTATATAGAAAAAGGAGTTTTTTTGCAATGGCTGTCTGTCAGAAATTATTTACAAAATTTTCACATCAAATCCATTGGATAAAATCGAAGAAAATGGTACACTGAATATATAGTTGTCATGTGGCAAAACAAAATCAGAAGAAAGATGTTTTTGAAAACAGAATTTCTGACGTAGGCTGTATGTGAGAACAGTCTGTGAAAAAGCGAAAGGAAAATGGAGGAGAGAGCAATGAACGATATCTGCGTATTTTTCGGGGAAGGTTACGAGGAGATAGAAGCGCTCACCGCGGTGGATATTTTAAGGAGAGCGGCTCTTCCCGTAAAGATGGTTTCCATCACACAGGAGAGGGAAGTCACCGGCTCCCATCAGATTACGGTGAAGATGGACGCGGTGCTGTCGGAAGTAAATTTTGACCAGGTGGAGATGATCGTGCTGCCGGGCGGTATGCCGGGGACAAAAAATCTGGAGGCCTGCGAGGCATTGATGGAACAGGTGGATGCGTTCGTAAAAGCGGACAGACCGGTCAGCGCGATCTGCGCGGCGCCCAGTATTTTAGGGCACAGAGGCCATTTAAAGGGAAAGAAGGCCTGCTGTTTCCCTTCCTTTGAGGAGCATCTGGAGGGAGCGGAGGTGCTATCGGAGCCCAGCGTTATCTCCGGTAATATCACGACCGGCCGCGGCATGGGAGCGGCGATTCCGTTTGCGCTTTCTATTTTAGAGCGGTATCAGGGAAAAGAAGCGGCGAAAGCGATGGCGGAGAAGATCGTATATTAAGATACAGAGGTAAGGTCGGACAGCAGGATGAATTTTTATTTGCATAAAATTTGTGGCCGTAAATATGACGAAAGAAGAATAAAGAATTTGAACAGGATAAGAATAAATTATGAATATTTTGTTTTTTTTAAAGCCTAAGGCGGAATGTATTTATGTCTATGAGGATGATTCCCTCAGACAGGTGTTAGAAGTGATGGAAAAGCACAGGTATGCGTCGATTCCGATGATCTCCAGGACAACAGGCGCCTACAAGGGGACGATCACCGAGGGCGATCTGCTCTGGGACATCAAAAACCGCCACAATTTAAATATACGTAATGCCGAGGATATCCGTATCAAGGAGATAAAGCGCCATCGGGATAACCAACCGGTGAGTGTGGGGGCGAAAATGGAGGATCTGATCTCCAAAGTTGTGCAGCAGAATTTTGTGCCAGTGATCGACGGGCAGAAATGCTTCATTGGTATTATCACAAGAAAAAATGTGATCGAATATTTATGTGAAAAGAAGGAGAGGGAATAAGATCTGATAATACCATTCATTACCAACATATTTTTCAGAAGGCGGTCAATAATAACTACAGGATAAGTCGCAAGGACTTATCTGCAAACTGAAAAACAGTATGAAAAATATGGAGGTATGAAAAAATGGCTAATAGCAAAAATTCTTCTACTATGGCAGTACCTGAAGCAAAGGCTGCTATGGATCGTTTCAAAACTGAGGTTGCATCTGAAATGGGTATCAACCTGAAAGAGGGATATAACGGCGACTTAACTTCTCGTGAAGCTGGTTCCATCGGTGGCGAAATGGTTAAGAGAATGGTAAAGAACTACGAGCAGAACCTGAAATAAGTGACTGGCGTAGCTGAAAAATGAACAGAAAGGGGGCTGTCTCACAGTGTGGGGCGGTCCTTTTTCTTGGTGCGACTGCCGCAGGATGGAACGGATATCACTTTGTGTAACAGTTCAGCCCAGGACTTTGCACTTGCTGCAAAGTCCGTAAGAATGCGTAAATTTTCAGCTAAAGAATCCGGCCCTTTGCTGAAAGCAAACTCTAAATGGGCCGGATTCCATGACAGTGAAGCCGAAGGCTGAACTGTTATCACTTTGCGGGAAAGAATCGTCCGAAGACTTGAAAAGAGGTGCCGATATATGGTATTTTGGTAGTATGCAATCAGATGGAGGTAACAGTATGAACTATAAACGTATTTTTGTAATTGTGATCGATTCACTGGGGGTGGGACAGATGCCGGATGGTCCGAAGTTTGGGGATATCGGCGTCAATACGCTGGGGCATATCTCGGAGGCTGTGGATCATTTTGAGATTCCGAATCTGCAGAAGCTCGGGATCGCAAACCTGACGCCTTTAAAGCAGGTGGCGGCGCTGGAAAATCCTCTCGGCTATCAGGCGATCCTTCGGGAGGCCAGCAACGGAAAGGACACCATGACCGGACACTGGGAGATGATGGGGGTGGAGACGAAGACGCCATTCCAGACCTTTACGGAAACCGGTTTTCCGAAAGAGCTGATCGACGAGCTGGAACGGCGCACCGGACATAAGGTGATCGGCAACAGAAGCGCCAGCGGTACGGAGATCATCGATGAGCTGGGCGAGGAGGAGATCGCCACAGGGCATATGATCGTCTATACGTCGGCGGATTCCGTGCTGCAGATCTGCGGGCAGGAGGAGACTTTTGATTTAAAAGAACTGTACCGTTGCTGTGAGATCGCGAGAGAACTGACACTGGAAGAAAAGTGGAAGGTGGGGCGCGTCATTGCAAGACCGTATATCGGAAAGAAAAAGGGCGAGTTTGAACGCACCAGCAACCGTCACGACTATGCGCTGAAACCGCCTCATGATACGGCGTTGAATGCGCTGAAAGATCATGGCTATGATGTGATCTCCGTGGGCAAGATCGTGGACATTTTTGACGGGGAGGGCATTACCGAGGCCCATAAGTCCAAATCTTCGGTGCATGGCATGGAGCAGACCATTGAACTGGCGGACAAGGATTTTACAGGATTGTGTTTTGTAAATCTGGTGGATTTCGACGCCAAGTGGGGACACAGAAGGAATCCGGAAGGGTATCGGGACGAGTTAGAGCGGTTTGATGAAAAACTGGGAATCCTGTTAGAAAAACTGCGGGAGGATGATCTGGTGGTTATCTCCGCAGACCACGGCACGGATCCGACTTATACGGGATCGGATCACACAAGGGAGAAAGTACCATTTCTTGCATATGCGAAGTGTATGAAAGGAAACGGCAGACTGCCGGAGCAGAGTACCTTTGCGGTAATCGGCGCTACGGTTGCTGATAATTTTGGCGTGCCGATGCCGAAGGAGGCGATCGGGGAATCGATGCTCCATTATCTGGTATAGCGGGGCGTGTAGCTGGAAAGTGCGCATGATAAATGTAATAGCTGCTCGAAAGTGCGCATAAAAAATGTTTTTGAGATGGAATACAATGTCGGACGGATTTTCCCCCATTTAATATAGTGAGCCACACCACAAAATGAAAGTGTGGCTCACTTTCTGTAACTCTAAAAGTAATTTTCTGTATCTATGGAAAATTCTCTGTTGTTTAAGCTCTTTATCGTGATTGGCAGCATTTTGTAACGTGAATCATTATCTATGCGGCTGTAGGCATCCACAACTTATGTAATGCAGAGCCTTTCTGACAAATTGGATTAGTTTTCCGGGATATAAAAGCATAAAGAATGGAACGGGATTCCATGATGCGGTAAAAGAGCTTTTATTGTATGGGGAGTGAGTAACTAAATTGTAATGTTTTTCTGGTATAATAAAAATAAAAAACAGGTGGTTACCCAAAATGGTCGAATTGTTTTATGCTGAGGATGACGCTCATATTGCAGATGTTGTAAAAAAATATCTGGAACAGAAAAACTTTAAGGTAGTGATATATCATACGATTTCAGAGGTCAGACGAGCTTTGGAAATTCATGTGCCAACGATTATTTTGTTGGATTGGAATATGCCGGATGGCCGTGGGGATAGTCTTTGTCAATGGATACGCGGCAGATGGAAGGAACTGCCGATTATTTTCCTTACGGTCCGGGATGATTCCCAGGATATTGTTTCAGGTTTTCAAAATGGTGCGGATGATTATGTAGTAAAGCCTTTTGAATTAAGCGTATTGTATTCAAGGATTCAGGCGGTACTTCGGAGAACGGGCAATGTGGCGGTGCAGTACCTGTCCTGTGATGGGATCAGGATAGATTTAAACCGCAGGACAGTTACTTGTGGCACGGAAGAAATAGATTTAAGCGTATCAGAGTATGGGCTGCTTTTGTATCTCCTGCAGAATAAAGGAAAGACTGTTACCAGGGAAAAAATCTTAGAACAGGTATGGGATGTAAATGGAAACTACGTGAATGATCATACATTGACAGTTACTATGAAACGGCTGCGGGACAAACTGCACCAACCGTCCTGTCTGAAAACAATTAGAAGTGTGGGATACCGTATGGAGGATACCATATGAGCGGGCGAAAAAATTTAGTGGTTCTCTTTGGATTTGTGGCAGCTGTCAGCCTGATTTCTTCTGCTGTTACGGCAATGCTGCTTTCCCTGCCATTACGGCAGGCTTCAATTTGATTTGGTAAATGTGATCTGTGGCGAAGTGCTGGAACAAGAGCCGGAAATGAAGCATATCGTTTCTGCTGCATTGAAAGAATATACAGGTGGAAATGCCGATGGTGTGGCAGTGGGGGATGTATTGTCCGTTTTGGGATATGATATATCTGATTTTTCTGATTCTTCTGTTACATATGATATTATATTTGCAGTAACAGGGTTTTTAGCAGGAGTCGTTCTCTTTGTGGTTACTTATGCATTCCGTAACAAAACAGAAGCAAAACGAATAGAGGAGCTGTCAGATTATCTGGAGCAGGTTAATATGGGAAAAGCGGTTGTCCTCTCTGTTTCAGGAGAAGATCTTTTTTCCAAGCTGGAAGATGAAATATATAAGACTGTGACATTTCTTTATCAGACAAAGGATGCGGCGGTACAGGCCAAAAATGATTTTGCCGAGAATCTATCCAATATTGCACATCAGATAAAAACTCCTATTACCGCCATTTCTTTATCATTGCAGACATTATCTGAAATGCCGATGAAAAAAGAATATGAAAAAGACAGGATGGAACAGATAAAGAAACAGTTAAACAGACTGATTCATTTAGAAGAATCCCTGCTTGTTTTATCCCGTCTTGATGCAGGCGCATTGATGTTTCAAAAAGAAGATGTGGATGTTTTTACTTTGCTTGTCCTTGCGGCAGACAATTTGCAGGAATTATTTGCAGATTCCGGCACTTTTATTGATATTCCGGAATCAGGGGAGATGGCAGTGACAGCAGATTTAAACTGGACTATGGAAGCAGTTATAAATGTAATGAAAAACTGTATGGAGCATAATGCGGGTGGAGCAGTCCATTGCTCTTATGGGCAGAATCCGCTATATACAGAAATATTTATCTGGGATGAAGGGGACGGATTTGCCAAAGAAGATATTCCGCATCTTTTTAAACGGTTTTATCGCGGAAAGAATACAGATTCTTGCGGTAATATCCGTGGAAGCGGCATTGGGATAGGCTTAGCATTGTCAAAAGAGATTATAGAACATCAAAATGGGACAATAAGGGCTAAAAATCTGCCCGATGGCGGTGCATGTTTTGAAATCCGGTTTTATAAACAATAAAATCAAAGCAATAAATTTAATATCAATTCTGTTGCAGTTACTAAGTTGTAACTTTCATTTGGTACAATATAGCTTGTAAACAGTTTGCCTGCAGGAACAAAGTTTACAAGCTGACGGGCAGCTTTGCTGCAAGTGTAGAAATTCAAAACATCCAAAGGAGGAAACAAAAATGAATATCTTAACATGCGAGGGAGTCTGCAAAATGTATGGCTCCGGCAATAATCAGGTGACTGCACTGGATGGAATTGATCTGACGGTAGGCAAGGGAGAATTTGTGGCGGTTATCGGAGCGTCCGGTTCGGGTAAATCCACATTGTTACATATTCTGGGAAGCGTGGATAAACCTACAAGCGGAAAAGTTACAATAGACGGAACGGATTTGTCAAAACTGAATCAGACACAGGCAGCGATTTTCCGCAGAAGAAAAGTGGGTTTGGTGTATCAGTTCTATAATCTGATTCCGACACTTACCGTGCAAAAAAATATTCTTATGCCGCTTGCCCTTGATAAGAAGAAACCAAATAAAGAGTATTTTGAAAAGATCGTCCGTTCGCTTGGAATTGATGAACGGCTTGAAGCTCTGCCAAACCAGTTATCAGGCGGGCAGCAGCAAAGGGTTGCCATAGCGCGTTCATTGATTTACCGCCCGGCTCTGCTTTTGGCGGATGAGCTGACTGGAAATCTGGATCAGAAAAATTCCAAAGAAATTATTGATATGCTGAAATTATCGAATCGTAATCTGGAACAGACGATTGTGCTGATTACCCATGATGAGAAGGTGGCTTTAGAAGCAGACCGTATCATAACCATAGAGGACGGGCATATTATAAGCGATGAGAAGCGGAGGTAATGAGCTATGTGGAAAGATTATTCATCAGGCTATATTAAAAATAACCGTTCATCTGGCATGTCTGTTATGATAGCGGCATTTATATCAGCTCTGCTGTTATCACTGCTCCTAGGGTCATTTTATAACGCATGGAAGTACGAAATTGAAAGAATTGAACTGGAAGAAGGCGGCTGGCAGAGCAGAATTGTCGGGGAATTTACCCAGGAAGATATTGAATCTATAAAGAATTTTGCTCATGTAAAAGATGTAGTTGTAAATGAAAAGGGAGCGCAGATTCCGGAAACCGTGATAGATATTTATTTTGACAGCATGGGGTCTGTCCTTGACAATACGTTACGGATTGCTGAAACTTTGGGAGTTTCAGCAGAAAAGGTTATTTATAACTATGAACTTCTGGCGATGTATATGATACGTGATTCGCAGGACACTGCGCCGAGACTGGTTTTTCCGATGTTTATTCTGATAGTCGGAGTTGCCTCTTTTTCATTGATTATAGTAATACATAATTCTTTTGCAGTGTCTATGAATGCCAGAATCCATCAGTTTGGTATTTTTTCCAGCATTGGAGCCACGCCCAAACAGATACGCTCATGTCTTTTGCAGGAAGCGGCTGCATTATGTATTCTGCCGATCTTAATTGGGAATCTGCTCGGCATTCTAATCAGTATGGGACTGATACATATGGCGAATGATTTGCTGGGGAGTGATGTGCCGGGCAGGCATGAATCAGTCTTTGGCTATCATCCGTTAGTCTTAGTGGCGGCACTTCTTTTGACGGTGGCGACCATATGGATTTCCGCATGGATGCCGGCCAGAAAATTAAGCAGGCTGACGCCGCTGGAAGCCATTAAAAATACAGATGAATTACAGTTAAAGCGTAAGAAAAAATCTCCGCTGCTTACCTGCCTTTTTGGATTGGAAGGAGAATTGGCAGGTGGAGCATTGAAAGCACAGAAAAGAGCCTTACGGACAGCATCGCTCAGTCTGATATTCTCTTTTCTTGCCTTTACTATTATGCAGTCCTTTTTTGCACTTTCAGGAATCAGTACAAGGGAAACTTATTTTGAACGTTATCAGAGTGTTTGGGACATTATGGTTACAGTAAAGGATACGGATGTGGATTCTTTTGGTGAGGCACAAAAATTGCAGGAGATTTCCGGAATAAGAAGTGTCATTGTATATCAGAAAGCAATGGCAAAAAGAATCATTGCAGAGGATGAAATAAGCGAAGAAATGAAGTCCTTCGGCGGTTTTGCTGTAGCCGGGGATAGTTATGTGAGGAAGACGGATGGGGGATGGCTTGTAAATGTTCCCATTGTCATACTGGATGATGCGAGTTTTTTAGCGTACTGTGAACAGATTGGCATCGCACCGCAGCTTAATGGGGCAGTTATATGGAATCAGATACGTGATGTTACAAATCCGGATTTCAGGCATCCACGATATATGCCCTATGTGAAAGGGGAAAATGCAGTAAGTATTTTAAGACAATCCGGCAAGGAAGAGAATGACAACGGAAACTTAACAGATGTTTCCGTGGAGATCCCGGTTTTGTCCTATACGGAGAAAGTGCCTGTTTTAAGAGAGGAGTACGCGACGCTTGATTATTATGAACTGGTGCATTTTATTCCCGTATCTTTGTGGAAAGAGATCAAGGGGCAGATTGGAGGCAGCGAGGAGGATGCCTATATCTGTATGCTTGGCAGGGAAAATGTGACAGCAGGGGAATTGGATGCTTTACAGGGGCAGGTAGACAGCCTTATTGCGGGAAACTATAAGACAGAAAGTGAGAACCGTATTCAGGAAGCGGAAGCGAACGATAAACAGATACAGGGAATGATGACAATCTTTGGTGGTTTCTGTGTCCTGCTTGCGGTGATTGGCATTGGAAATGTGTTTTCCAATACGCTTGGCTTTGTCCGTCAGAGAAAAAGGGAATTTGCAAGGTATATGTCTGTTGGAATGACACAGGGTGAAATCAAAAAAATGTTCTGCGTGGAGGCGCTTACCATTGCAGGGCGTCCGATTTTAATCACCCTTCCGTTTGCGGTTATTACAGTGGGGTATATGCTGAAGCTAAGCTATGTTGAAGTGGGGACATTTCTTGCCGAAGCGCCGCTCATTCCGATTATGATTTTTATGCTGGCTATCTGGGGGAGTGTGGCATTTGCGTATTATCTTGGTTGGCGTAATATACGTAAAATCGACTTAGCTGAGGTTTTGCGGGATGATACAATGATGTAAAATGCGATGAAATATTATGAAAAAACGGAATAGATACGTTGCCCTGTTTGCGGGAGAAATTGGGCTGTTGCTGTTTTAGTTTCGGCAGGAATTTAGAAACAATTTACTGTTTCAAGGAGGGCTGTTTTTTCAGCATGGCTAATTGTGTATCTCACACCTGTTTCATCAGCTTTTTCACTTCCTCTACATCGGCTTTAAAAACGTTTCCTGTGGCATTCATTCGCTTTGCTATCTGGTTCAGGTTGCCGCTGATTCCCTGTTAGTGGTTGCTCTTCTTGACAGCAATGATTATTAGAGTGCCGCGTATTCAGATGGTTTGGGATTCCATTCCGATGCAGCTGGCTAAAGAAAACAGGAAGTTTATTTATGGTATGTTGCGGGAGGGGCCAGAGCAAAAGAGTTTGAACTGGCACTGTAATGGCTGCTTGACTGCGGTCTGGTTTATAAAAACCGGGGAATCGAAAAGCCCGGTTTTCCAATACACGGGCAGTGGAGAAGGTTATTCCACTGCCCGTGTGCGCTGGGAGATTACAATAATATTTAATATGTTATAAAAGCTTTATCTCACGTTCTTCCATCAGCCTCACCGTCTCCTCAGGCCAGATGGAACTCTGCACTTCCCCGATATGGGCTTTGCGCAGGAAAAACATAGAGATCCTGGACTGGCCGATACCGCCGCCTATGGTATAAGGAAGTTCTTTTTCCAGAATGGCTTTCTGGAAGGGGAGTTCGGCGCGGTCCTCGCAGCCGGCCTTTTTCAACTGCTCTTTCAGGGAATTCTCATCTACCCGGATGCCCATGGAGGATAACTCTAAGGCGATGTCCAAAACCGGGTAGTAAACGATAATGTCGGCATTTAATGCCCAGTCGTCATAGTCCGGCGCTCTGCCGTCGTGGCGTTCCCCGGAGGCCAGTTTATCGCCGATCTGCATCAGGCAGACAGCGCCTTTTTCCTTTGTGATATTGTATTCACGCTGCTTAGGCGTGGCATCGGGATACAAATCCTCCAGCTCCTGGGTCGTAATAAAGAAAATATCCTTTGGCAGAATCTCGGTGATGTAGTCGTACTGGATCGCCATATATTTTTCTGTCTTGCAGAGCACGCGGTAAACGTCTCGCACCACAGTTTTCAGGGTGTCCAGGTTGCGCTCATCCTGTGCAATGATCCGCTCCCAGTCCCACTGGTCCACAAAGATGGAGTGGATATTGTCAGTGTACTCATCCCGGCGGATAGCATTCATATCCGTGTAGAGACCTTCCCCGTAATGAAAGCCGTATTTTTTCAGCGCATAACGTTTCCACTTGGCGAGAGACTGCACCACCTCGGCTTTTCTCTCGTTCTGTTCTTTTACTGTGAAATCGACGGGGCGTTCTACACCGTTTAAGTTATCGTTCAGACCGGATTCCGGCGTGACAAACAGGGGGGCTGACACCCTCTGCAGGTGAAGCCTTTCGGTTAAAAGATTTTGAAAGCAGTCTTTAACAAGTTTGATCGCTACCTGTGTATCGTGAAGATTTAAGGTGGATTGATAGTTTTCCGGTATGGTAGTCTTGTTCATAATGTGTCCTTTCTTATTATAAGTAATGTCACTAATATTAAACTCCATTTTTCATAGATATGCAAGAAAAAAGTGAATTACGACAGCACAGTGACAATAGCTTAGCCAGACAGCAGTTCTTGCTGAATAAATTACCTGACAAAAAAAGCTGCCGTATTGATGAAAATTTTAAGTCACTGCATCTTTATCTGAAACGCTTTCGTATACCCCTCTCCGAAAGCACTGTTTAAAGACAAAACCCCCCCATGCATCTGCACGATCTTTGCGCTGATGCTGAGTCCCAGGCCGTTTCCTTCCTTTGTGGCGCGCGTCTGATCTTCTCTGGAGAAGGGCTCAAAGATGCGCTTCGCGAAATCGGGATCGATGGGCAGGCCGTCATCAGCGACGGTGATCGTATGGTTTTTCAGACGCACGAGCACATTTCCGCTTTCTTTTCCGTAGCGCAGCGCGTTGGTGAGCAGATTAGTGACCGCGCGCCGCATCTGCAGGGAATCCATCTCAAAGGGGACGGGCGTCTCCGGGATGTCTATGGTGAGGGCGATCCGTTTTTCCTCAAAATCGGTGTAAAAAGCGGCTACGGTCTCCCGCAGAAGTTCCGCCAGATCCCCGGCTTTTTTGTGCAGGGCATAGCCCTCGCTGTCCAGTTTTACATATTCAAACAATAGCGTGATCAATTCATCGATCCGCAGCGCCTTTTCGTAGATGGCATCCAGATAAGGCTTTCTTTTTTCCGCCAGAGCGACGCCCTCGGACAGCGCCCTGCTGTAACCGCAGATCGTGGTGATGGGGGTTTTGATATCGTGGGCGATATCCGACAGAAGAAGGCTTCTTTTTCGATCAAAGTCAAGCTGGCGCTCTTTTTCTTCTTCCAGCAGTTCATTGAGTTTTTCTGTCACAATTCTGTAATACCAGAGTGCCCCCGCCAGATAAGGAATAAGACTTAATCCCAGCAAAAACAGAACAAAAATAAAGGATGCCAGATTGAGAAGCGGTCCCTGCCACCCCTGATAAAGGGGGGAGGATATCTCGATCTGCAGTCCGCCGGACGTCCGGTCCGCAATCAGACTCTGAAGGTAGACACCGGCGCTGCCGGGCAGAAGAGAGGCCAGGTAAAAAAGGGCAAGCTGTACAAAGAAAAGAAAAAAGCTGCCGCTGCCGGAAACAGTGATCTGCTGCATATCCAGAAGGTCCGTCAGAAACGGAAGAACCAGCTGGCGGTACAAAATACCAAGCAGCCCCTGTGCAATATAGATGAAGCACAGGATAGCCAGAAAGTTTTTGATGAAATACCATTTCAGATTCCTTTTTTGCATAAGTCAGTTTTCCTCATCTTCCAGACGATAGCCGAGGCCGCGTATCGTGCGGATGTATTCCCTGCCGCCTGTGTTCAGCTTGGCGCGCAGTTTGGAGATACACACCATCACGTTGTTGTCGGACAGCATGTAGGATTCTTCCCAGCCCTGTTCGAAGAGCTGCTGTTTGGTAAATACTTTGCCCGGATTTTCCATAAACAGTTTCATGATCCGGAATTCCACGGAAGTCAGTACGATTTTTTCTTCGTTACAGTAGAGCAGACAGCTTTTCAAGTCCAGGCGCAGTGTCTTTGTCTCCAGCATGCCGCTTTTCCGGCCGCCTGTTTTTCCGCCGCCCAGTTCATAGAAGCGGCGGAGATTGGAATGCACTCTTGCAACGGCTTCTAACGGGACAAAGGGCTTTGTGATGTAGTCGTCTGCACCCAGATCCAGTCCCAGGATCTTATCCGAATCTCCGGATCTGGCGGAGAGTAAGATTACAGGAATATTGCTGTTTTTGCGGATGTTCTGCAGGACGCGCCAGCCGTCCGGAGAAGGCATCATGATATCCAGAATGGCAAGGTCAATTTTTTCCTGTTTCAGGACAGCAAGAGCTTCCATACCATCGGCTGCTTCCCATACGGTATAGCCGTCTTTTTCCAGATAAAGCCGCAGAAGTTCTCTGATCTCGGTTTCGTCGTCCGCTATTAAAATATGATATCCCATAATATATCCCCATTTTCTGTGATAAGAGTCTGCACGGCAGAGCCATCAGCGTAAGACCGCCCGCGAAGTATGCGGCTGCCGTTTGACACCGGCGGTGTATGTGGGCGAGCCTGCTGTCCGTCAGACCTGTAAAGTGTCGGAAAGCAGTAATGCCGCCTCTTCCGGTCTCGGAGTATCCGTCCCACTCAGCTTACGATAAAGCGCTGCCTGCGTCAAGCTGTGGTAAGGGGTAACATAAAATATTGTTCCCATACCGCAGGTGATAAGACCGAATATATGCCACGGGATAAAGGATAAATCCAGCACAAAGGCTTTCCATTTGTGACCGTTCATCAGAACTGCACTTTTCTGCAGCGCTTCCTTATAGTTCATATCCGGCTGCTCTGCCAGAATATAGGGAACCAGGCGGTACTGGTATTCCTTGTAAAAGCCGGGAATAATAAACAGTAAGGACCATAGAAAGACGCGCAGGTCATAGTGGAACATGGTCTTTACGATATTTTTATAGGAATGGTCAAAGCCGTAAGCGATCTCCTGCACGTTCGCTTTGTCATCGATACTCTTTATCATAAAGCGGCCGAATCCCACCCGGAAAGGGTTGGCCAGAAGGGCCTGCAGAAGATAGAGAAAAGCGATGGCGAACATCGCGATCAGGATGAAGACCGTAATGTTGACCATCCGGACTTTTTCAGGCACCAGAACGGACTCCCGTGTGATCACTTCGCTGTCTGTGGAAACAGTGAGTTCCGTGTCCGATCCGTCGGTATCCGATTCATAACTTCCGGAATCCTCTTCCATCTGTATGTCGTTGCTTCCGGAAGCGGTAGCGACGGCACGGTTGCCTGTGCCGGGAGAACCGCCGCAGATGATTAACGCCAGAAAGGATACCAGTACAATCTTCCAGTAATTTCGATGCAGGGCTTCCTTTGCCCGGGTTTTACATTCTTTTCTTGTCCATGTCATAGTATGTTCCTCCCTATATTGTCAAGTGATTTTCCTTAAAAAATCAAGGAATTTATAGTTA
>OFFB01000113.1_pt1 | contig 87477 bp, 67 predicted proteins | sample 1521281 | NCBI WGS metagenome assembly OFFB01 (sample SAMEA3504109, study PRJEB24116) | mouse gut metagenome | biome: mouse gut; feature: mouse-associated habitat; material: faeces | place: Denmark | collected 2011
TCTATAGTTTCCTATTTTCTACTTATTAGTTTTGTCTTTGACCTCGACCCGATGACTATTAGTTTCGGATATTGACGGAAATCTCTTGTACTTTTTCCCTCGGTTGTTTCCAACCTGGCTTCAGAAATGACGCCTCTTGCGAGGCTTCATCTCAAGAGCTTTCGTTGTCTCTTCTGTAGCATCTTTGTCATTGTTCTCTCTGAGTCCGTTGCCCTCGGTGAGGGGCGTTTCTCATTTGCGATTGCAAAGTTACAGCATTTTTCGGCCGTGTGCAAATCTTTTTTGAACAAAAATCAATTTTTATTGTTATAACCTTTGTAACGCGCTGTGAATGTGTGAGATAAAAATTTGTATAAAAACGTTAACAAATGTAAATACATCGCCGCGCGGTTATGCCGTACAACATATTCTTGCGACATACTCCCCTGAATTTCGCGTTTCTTCCCCTTATTTTTTGCTTCTACGGCTCTTTTTTTTCTTCTCGGACCCTTATTTTTTTGTTCTCCGGCCTGATTTTTTTTGCTCTCTTGCCTAAATTTTCCCTTTTATCCGTGTACTTGGTTATGCCTTGGACGGGATTTACGGGAGAACTAGGGGCACGGGAGTACGGTGGATTACGGGAGTACGTTGGTTACGGGAGAACGGTGGATTACGGAAGTACGGAGTTTACGGGAGTACGGGGCTTACGGGAGTACGGGGTTCATGGGAGAACGGTGGATTACGGGAGAACGGAGTTTACGGGAGAACGGGGATAGCTTCTGGGCTTCGACTTCCGTGTCGGGGCGGGGCGCCCCTCCTCCCAGTGGGGCCTCCTCCCAGGGAGCTGCGCCTAAGATGAGATAAACCCCGCTGACGTTGGTTGGGTTCAACGGCAGCGGGGTCTGTATTTCTTTTTATGTTGCGGCTGGACTATGCCGCTTATGCTCAGAAGATCGGGAAGGCGGAGGGGGTGTAGACGTATTTCTGGTCGAATTGCTGATCGGTCATGGTGAGCATATATATGCCTTGGATGAGGGTGATTATGCCCCACATGCCACAAGTGGCGAGACTTATCAAGAGGCAGATGAAGCCGCCGGTCACTTTTCCGCAATAGAAATAATGCACTCCGAGAGTGCCAAGGAATATGGCCAGTAGACCGGCTACAATCTTGGATTTGCCGCTCCACATCTGATTCTGGCCACCGTTGGGCATCATGGGATTCTCAATCCAGTTACCGGGATTGTTGGGATCGGGGATGCGGGGGCCACCTTGATATGGTCCATACCCGGGATTGCCATAGGGTGAGTTCGCACCTCCCGCCGCAGGGTTGCCATATGGGGATTGCGGAGCTCCGTAAGGGTTCGAGTCGTGATAACCGCCATAATTAGCGGCATCTCCATAGCCAGCAGACGCCTTCCCCGGCTCAGCCGACTGCACATCGACATCCACCGCATAGCCTCCACCAAGAAGATGGGCCAGCTCCGGACATGAAGCGGCGGTCTGCCAATCAGCCATACCGGGAGTCCATACTATCGAGGCCGGATTCAGGCCGAAGCGCATCAGTTCGGCAGCCGGCATCGGCCCCTGCTGCTGATTATTATATATGATATACCAAGGTTGATTTTCCATAATGTCGGTTATCTCTTAAAATTGAATATCAGTGGCAGGCCTATTTATCTGCCTGCCACTGATATCTATATAACGGTATGAATTACCTATTTGTTACACCTCCGGATAACATTCTTTGAAGTCGCTTAACCCACTTCAAATCATAGGCGGGTGCATCAGAGTGCATCAGGATTTGTCGCGCATGAAGATCTGAATCGGGGTGCCGTGGAAGTCCCACTTTTCGCGAATCTTATTCTCAAGGAATCGGCGATAGGGCTCCTTTACCCATTGCGGCAGATTGCAGAAGAATACGAATGTGGGCACAAATGAATCCTTCAGCATCGTGACATACTTGATCTTCACAAACTTACCCTTGTTGCTCGGCGGGGGAGTGATGGCGATCTGCTCAAGCATATAGGTGTTGAGCTGCGACGTGGGAATCACACGACGGCGATTCTCATAGACCTGAGTGGCAGTCTCGAGCACCTTGTGGATACGCTGCTTGGTGAGAGCCGAGGTGAAGAGAATCGGGAAATCGGTGAAGGGGGCAAACTTACCACGTATAGCCTCCTCGTAGCGCTTCTGCGCAGTGAGCGAACGGTCTTCGATAAGGTCCCACTTGTTGACACACACCACCAGGCCCTTCTTATTGCGCTGGATAAGCGAGAAGATATTGCCATCCTGCGCCTCAATGCCACGGGTGGCATCAATCATCAGAATGCAGACATCGCTCGCCTCAATGGCACGGATAGAGCGGATGACACTGTAATATTCAATATCCTCGTTGACCTTCTGCTTCTTGCGTATGCCGGCTGTGTCTACAAGATAGAAGTCGAAGCCAAACTTGTTGTAACGGTGATAGATAGAGTCGCGTGTGGTGCCGGCAATATCGGTCACGATGTGGCGCTCTTCGCCGATAAAGGCGTTGATAAGCGATGATTTGCCGGCGTTAGGACGTCCGACGATGGCGAACTTCGCCACATTATCCTCGGGGCGGTCGTCGTCGGAGGGTGCGGGCATATCGGCCACGACGAGGTCGAGGAGGTCGCCGGTACCGGATCCGTTGGCCGACGACACCTCTACCGGGTCGCCGAGTCCGAGCGAGTAGAACTCCGGCACATTGAATCGTGCATCTCCCTTATCCTCCTTGTTGGCCACAAGGATGACCGGCTTCTTCGAACGCCGCAGGATAGCGGCCACCTTATCATCGAGGTCGGTGACGCCGGTCGAGGCGTCCACCACGAAGAGAATCACGTCGGCCTCCTGGATGGCAATCTCCACCTGCTTATTGATCTCCTCCTCGAAGATATCATCGGAATTGACCACCCAACCGCCGGTGTCGACGATTGAGAATTCCTGGCCATTCCAGTCTACTTTTCCATACTGGCGGTCGCGGGTGGTGCCAGCCGTGTCATCGACGATGGCTGAGCGCGTCTGCGTCAAACGGTTAAACAGTGTGCTCTTGCCCACGTTCGGCCGCCCTACTATTGCTACTAATCTGCTCATTATGTTATTTCTCTTTTCTCGTGGTTAGATTCTGCCGCCGGGCTTGATGCGATTGAGGCGGCATAATTCGGACTGCCCTCCTCTCCCCTACCCATGGCGCTTGGCAACATGATATAGCGGCAGGGAGGGAATCAGTCGATATAGCCGAATTGTTTCAGCTTGTTCTCGCGGTTGCGCCAATCCTTCTCGACCTTGACAAAGATTTCGAGGAAGACACGCTTGTCGAAGAATTTCTCAATGTCGAGACGCGACTCAATGCCGACCTTCTTGATTTTCTCGCCACCCTTGCCGATGATGATACCTTTCTGAGAATCACGCTCAACATAGATGACAGCCATGATGTGGATGGCATTCTCCTTCTCATCGAACTTCTCTACAACTACCTCCGTGCTGTAAGGAATCTCCTTGTCGTAGTTCTGGAGGAGTTTCTCGCGGATAATCTCGGTGACAAAGAATCGGGCCGGCTTGTCGGTGAGGGCATCCTTGCCGAAGTATGGCGGAGCCACAGGGAGCAGCTCCACGATGCGGGCCTTCAGATTATCGACATTAAACTTCTCGGTGGCCGATGTGGGGAAAATCTCGGCATTCGGCAGGCGCTTCTTCCATTGGGCGATGAGCTCTTCGAGTTGCTCATTGCCTTTGAGAAGGTCGACTTTATTGATTACGAGCAGCACCGGAATCGTCTCCTTGGCCACACGCGCGAGAAAGTCGGCGTTCTTCTCCGGGTCCTCCACCACGTCGGTGACATAGAGCAGGATATCCGCATCGGTGAGCGCACCCTCAGAGAATTCGAGCATCGACTCCTGCAGGCGATATTTCGGTTTGAGCACACCCGGAGTGTCGGAGTATACGATCTGATACTCAGGCGTGTTGACAATGCCCATGATGCGATGACGCGTGGTCTGGGCCTTGTTGGTGATGATCGAGATGCGTTCGCCTACGAGATCATTCATCAGTGTGGACTTGCCCACATTCGGGTTGCCCACTATGTTGACGAAACCCGCGCGATGTGCGGGTGTTACGGGAGTCTGCTGGTTTTCCATAATATATATCTAATTTTATATTCATCAGATATCGCCGGATCATCTTGGCGCCCCTGTTGAATGCGAATTGCCGGGGGCGCGAATCCGGAGATACTCTTAGATATTAACGCCGGCGGTGGTGAAGATGTTTAGATAATCCAAAGGGCCGACCACTCTCGCAGCCGACCCTTTATCGATATGTTATCCGCACAGGCATGTTGAGAGATGCCCTACGGTTATCATTCAGTCATGAGGCCCATCCGGCTTCTGCGGCCGGTCATTTCGGGTCGATGGCCCAGATAAGATACATCGCGCCCCAGGTGAAACCTGCGCCGAATGCAGTCATCACAATCTTGTCGCCCTTATGGAGGCGATTCTTATACTCATCAAGACAGAGAGGGATCGAGGCAGCCGAAGTGTTGCCAAAATGCTGGATATTGACAAGCACCTTCTCCTCGGGCACCTTCAGGCGTCCGCCCACAGCCTCGATGATGCGCAGGTTGGCCTGATGAGGCACAAACCAGTCGATGTCGTCGACAGTGAGGTTGTTGCGCTGCATCACATTCTGCGACGACGAGAGCATATCGCTCACGGCATGCTTATAGACGGCACGTCCCTCCTGATAGATGTAGTGTTCATCTGCATCTACGGTGGCATGGCTTGCGGGGAGCACACTGCCGCCGGCCTTCATCAGCAGGTGAGGCAGCCCCTCGCCGTTGACATGGAACTCGCCGTCGATGACACCGAGCTCCTCCTGCGAAGGCTCCACGAGCACGGCCGCCGCAGCGTCGCCGAAGAGCGGACATGTGGCACGGTCAGAATAGTTGGTCATGCTCGACATCTTCTCGGCGCAGACCACGATAATTTTCTTATAAAGCCCCGACTCGATGTAGGCGCGGGCCGCCTGCATAGTGACGATGAAGCCGGCGCAAGCCGCCTGGATATCATAGCCATAAGCCGAAGTCAGACCGCAATCGTGCAGAATCACACTTGCCGTCGACGGGAATCGATAGTCGGGATTGGATGTGGCGCAGATCAGGAGGTCGATTTCCTCGGGAGCAGTGGCCGTGTCGGCCAGCAGTTTCTGCACAGCCTTCATGCCCAGATAGCTTGACCCCTTACCCTCCTCCTTGAGTATGCGGCGCTCTTTAATGCCTACGCGTGTGGTGATCCATTCATCGTTAGTGTCGACCATGCGCGAGAGCATGTCGTTGTCGAGAATGTCATCAGGCACGTAAGATGCTATGCCGCTTATAATTGCGTGTTGCATAGGTAACCAAGGGATTATTGAGGCCGCCCGCATAGCCGGAGCCTGATGGCCGGGCGCCCCCTATATAAAAAATTTTTAGATTGTCTATGCGATGCGGCGGGTTTTGCGGCGCCGTCAGGCCATAGACAATCTAAAGCGTTTACCTGACCCTCTGAGCCCTCACTCCGCAAAGCGATGAGGATTGAAGGCCGCAGTCATGGTGGAATGCTCCCTGCTGGAGCCGACGGCTATCTCTGCGGGGGCATGACGTGCATAACCCTCCCGCATAGCATCGTGGCGCCGGGAGCAGCCAATCTCACTTTCAGTGATTAGAAAGTGACAGCGTTCTTGTCGATCACGAGTTTGCCGCGATAGTATCCGCACTCACCGCATACGTAGTGATACATGTGCCAAGCGCCACAGTTGGGGCAGATGGCGAGAGTGGGGATGAGAGCCTTGTCGTGTGTGCGACGTTTCGCTGTTCTGGTGTGCGATTGTCTGCGTTTAGGATGTGCCATTTTCTATTGTCTTTTTTTAGTTATTTTTTTATCTTAATCGTCGACACCCGGAGCCGAGGGATCCAGCTCGCCGGCATCGTCAAAATCTGCATCGTCGGCATCCTCACCATCCTCGCCTCCCGAGCGGTGCTTGCTCAGAGCCGCGGCCATGGCGCGATTGCACTTGCCAAGCGGATGGACATGACGGAGCGGTATGCACAGCACCACCGTGTCGTAAAGCATATAGGCCACGTTGAGATAAGTGTTGCTCTCGGGGATGACCAATATGTCGTCGCTCTCGTCATTATAGCTTTCGCCATATTTGACGATGATGTGATAGTCTGTGTCAATCTCAATCTCAAGCGGATCAAGACAACGGTCGCAAGGCACTTCGACTGTGCCTTTGCAATGGAATGTGCAATCATAGACATCGTGCTTCTTCTCAAGATCGAGATGCACTTTGACATCGGATTTGTGGATGTCGGTGCGCTCCATGTTCTTGAAGAACTCGGTATCTATGAGGAAGTCCTGCTCATAATGCCCATCCTTGAGCTGAGCAAGCTGCACTTTGAATGCCGTGAATTTTCCCACAATATTGCTATATATTAAAAAAGCGCCACAAAGTTAGTTAGTTTCGTGTTAATTACCAACTTCTTTGGGCACTTTTTTTAATTTTCAGCCTTTTTCGGGCGTTTTTTGAATTTTTATATCTCTTTTTACCTCATTTTCACCCTCTGAGGGGTGAGCGGGAGGGCGTGAATCAGCGCACAGTCACCTTCGCTGTCTGGCCTTCGGCCACCACAATGTAGACTCCGGCAGGGAGATTCTCGCGACCGCATTCCACGCCGCCCACTGTGAATACGCGGGCTGAAGCGGGCGCCTCGATGCGACCTTTGCCGCCATAGATCGGGGCTACGCTCACGCTTACCTCATCGACACCTGTGCCGGCAGGAAGCTCGGCAGGCACGAACTCGAGCACATTCGATGTCACCGCTCCCGGCACACCGTTGAAGACACGCACATAGGCGCGGATTTTCTGCTTCCACTGGTTGAGGGTGAGGTTGCGCACGGTGTGGCTGGTGGCCAGACCTACGTTGGTCTCATCGAGGCCATCGACTGTGTAGGTGTTGCCTGAGGCATCGTCGGTGCGCTTCACTGTGAGGGTGTAGTACTCTACATCGGGTACTGCGGTCCATTCGAGATAGAACTCGCGCTTTGACTGGTCGGCAGTCACGTTATCCTTCAGCAGCGGGGCATCCTCGGAGGGAGCATACTTGTTGTACTCGAAAGAGGTCACACCTGAATCCCAGTCGTAAGAGATGTTGGTGATGGTCACATCCATAGCCTTGCGGAGACACACCGGAGTGAGCACCTTCATCGAGGGAGTGATGTAAGTATAGTCTTCGAAATCGCCGGGCCAGCCGAATGAACGCGAGTCAGGACCGATCATCTCCACATTGGGCGAGTAGCCGGTGTTGACATTGTTGGACTGCCAGGTATTGTTGTTGAAGTTGATGCGCCAGATCATCATGCCGTGCTCGGGGAGACTGCTATCCCAATCGCTTTCGCCGCGCGACTCAAGGACATAGTATTCAGGATAGTAGCTCACCACGCCACCAGGCTGACGGATGCGCAGGCGCACTGCGTTGCGGTCCTTTGAGGTGAGGGGATTGAGCGAATAAGACTCGCCATCCTGAGCGTCGGTATAGTCGAGCCACTTGCACACCCACTGCTCATAGGCAGAGAATACGGGGGGACAGGTAGAGAGCTCGTTGTATGAACCCTGGTCCATGATGGAGTACTTGCCGGGAGTCTTGCAGCCTGAGCCGTTGACATCGTAGAGGTCAGGCAGACCGAGCACGTGGCCGAACTCATGGCAGAAAGCACCGATACCGTCGAGATGCGGCTTCTCGCTGTCAGGAATCTTGCGCGATGAATTGAGCTCGCAAGAACAAGCGTAGCAAGTGAGCTGCACGCCGTCGGGGAAGAGGTAGGGAAGATTCAGAGGATTACCGGTGTAGGCGGTGTAGCGGCGATAGTCGCTCTGGTGGGGCCAGATGCAGGTGGAATCACCCGAGTCAGCCTGGCCGGCTCCGCTGAAGAAGAAGAATACGTTGTCGATCTCGCCGTTGTTGTCGTAGTCATAGATTGAGAAATCTACGGTATCATCAAGAAACTCGATAGCCTCCTGGATAGCCACACCGAAGCGCTCGTTGGTGCCTTTGTCGGCCAGTATGGGATCATCCTGACCGGTGTAGTATGCGGCGTTATGCTTCAGTTTTACAGGACCATAGACATCAAACTGAGGTTTGAACTTACCATTCGACGAAGCCTCATAGTAATCCTTGGCCGAGCCACGGCTGCCGAAGTCGGAGTATCCGCTCTCATTGCAAAGGCGGGTATACTGCGCCACAGGGTCAGCCACGCTGAAGGGACGGTCAGGATACTCGAGCAGAATCACACATGAGCGCACCTCGCCGATGGTGGGGAAGGTGGTGCGGCCGCGGTTGTCGCCCGAAGTCTCGAGCGCAGCCATGCGCGAGCCCTGCTTGGTGGCGGGCATCTCATACTGCGGACGCTCGGCACGCAATACGTTGAGGTCGGCCTCTACGGCAGTGAGGCGGACACCGCCGCGCATAGCCGGAGCGAGTATGCCATTCTTGAATTCAAGAATCCCGACGCCGTCGGCATCGGTCATATAATTGAAGTGTTCGTTGCCATGCAGGTAGAACTCCACAGTTGTGCCGTCAGGATTGACATGACGCATCAGCTCGGGAGAGGCAGGACGCGCCGCGGCTATCAGTGGAAGTGCCGCCACCGCTGTCGCCGCCAGAAGTTTATGAATTCTCATAAGCGCTTAGGTTGTTGGTATTACGTTATTTTAAATGGTAGTTTGCGTCTGCACCTGCGTCAGCTATGACACAGGTGCAGACGAAGATAAATCTCGGGTACCTCCGAGGAGAATCGAACTCCTATCTAAAGTTTAGGAAACTTCTATTCTATCCGTTGAACTACAGAGGCATTTCATGATAATGGACAAGCCAGTGCACATCGGCTCCCACTTCCGGCCTCAAAAATCGCATGAGGCAGTATTCTCTTGCAAATATATAGGTTTCCGCGCAATTTCACAATATCAGCCCTCTATATTTTACCCAAAAAGAGTTAAAAAATCCTTTCGCCACTATTTTCCGCACCCCTGCTGCAAGTCTCCCCACTCTCATCTACCCGACAAGGAGGCGAGGTTCAGCGCAGTCTGACCACCGCTCCCGGCTCATCGGCCACATCAGGATTAAGACTGCGCAGAGTGGCCAGGCGCATACCGAAGCGCTGCGCCAGGGAATGCATCGATTCGCCATCCCCGATGGTGGCGCGGGCCTCGACCTCGGCGGGGGCTTCGGCAAGTTTGGGTTGGAGATATACCTCCTCCCAGGCTTTGATCTCGCCATCACGCTCGCGGTCGTTGTAGAGCAGTAGCTTCTTCTTGCTTATCTTCAATTCCTTGGCTATCTTGGCATAGGTGTCGCCCGGCTGGGCTATGACATAGTGCAACCCACGGCTGCGGCGCACCACATGACGCTCCACCAGACTGCGATGGATAAAGTCGGCCATCTCCTCGAGCTCGCGCATATGGCCACCGTCGAAGTCCTGAAGTGAATATAGCTCGATGATGGAGATCAGGCGGTCGGCATAGTTGGGGTCGGTGGCATAGCCGCATCGTTTCAGTCCGCGGGCCCAGCCGACATAGTCGGTGAGATCCAGATCGAATAACTCGGCATACCGCTTGCGACGCAAAAAGAGCGAGTGGTCGCGAAATGACTCATCGGCCGAGTCATAGACCCGGAAACATTCATCGGGAGCATCATCGTTGCGCAGCATCGTCTGGCCGCTCCATTCCTTATGGCACTTTATGCCAAAGTGATTGTTACCCTCACGGGCAAGCGTCGAGCGCCCTGCGGCACTCTCGAGCAGTCCCTGCGCCAGAGTGATTGAGGCAGGGATGCCATATTCCTGCATCTGCGCCACCGCCATACCTGAATATTGGGAGATGTAGTCTTCATAGACATTGCCATAGGCCGGCAGAATGTGGCACGACATCAGTAGCAGCAGCGCGCAGACCCCACCGCCGAGACGGCGCAGCCCACGGGATGCAATCGAATATTTTATACGGTTCATCGTCAACAGATAGTTAGAATCAGACGCCTCTCAGCGCGTATGCCGGAGAAAGCGCTATACAAAATTACTACAAAATATCACCCCAGCCAAACCAAAACATCATTATTCAGCAATCTTCATGACATAAGAAATTCTTTTGCAGAAAAGTAGCGCCAGTTTGCCCCTCGACATTTAATCTATCGTAATTAAAAAGCACCATAGCAAATTATTTACTGTCTTTCGTTTCATTTTTTCTGAAATTTAATGGTTTTTATAAAAATTTTGTTTAAGTTTGCATTCGGGAAGACTTGTATGTAAATTATGTACATACCCAGCATCTTCCTATCCTGACAATCAGATGCCGGGTGACGCGATTCCCCCAGCCTGAAAGACCGAAACAACACTTATCATATTAACTAAACATTTTCGAAATGAAAAAAACGCTACAACTTCTGTGGGGCACAGCCCTTATGGCAGCGGCGTTGCCCGCAATGGCCCAGGAGGCTGCTGATGTCTTCCAGATCCAGCCCGGCGAGAACCAGGTGACCGAGGCAGGCTCAGTCAACTTCGCCTTCACCGCCACAGAGACCGGCCTTGCCACACTGACCGGCATGTCGGTATCGGCCTATGGCGAACCTGTGACCGCCACTTACAACGATGAGACCTGGAGCGTCACCCCCTATGCAAGCTACATGCCTAAAGTTACGGCTTTCTATGTAGAGGAGGGTGTGACCTATACATTCACACATTCTGAATACAGCGCCTACGACTTCACATATGACCTGGCTCCCGTGAGCGGCAGCCTCACCGGCGAGTCTTGTGCCGAACCGATGGACCTGCCCACCAACACGTTGTATCTCGTGCCGGGCAGCGGCGGCTATTCTTCGCCGGCAGTGGTGTATGCAGCGCTCGATGTGCCCTTCGACGGCAAACTCAAACTCGAGGCCTACAACTCGATGCAGAAAGTCGAGGTTGGCAGCGGTTGCGACGGTACATGGACCGAACTCTCCTACGAATATGCTTACCCCTACTACATCTACTCCACAATGGGTGTGAAGGGTGAGAAACTCATGGTGAGAATGACCGCATCTGAGCCGGTGCTCGTCAACACTTCATTCTATGAGGTACTCGAGGGTGGCACTTGCGATGACGCCTTCACCGCCGTAATGGGTGAAAATTCACTCCCGGCTGCCGCAGGCACATACTGGTATAAGATTACAACCCCCTCTTCACCCTCCAACGGCGTGCTGAAGGTGAGCTCGGATGCAAATGCCTCGGCTGAACTGCGCAATGACTGCACAAGCCAGTACAATATCCTGACTTCTGAGTCTGTAAGCTTCCGCACCGTCATCTACGCCAACAACAACCGCTATCTGAAAGTGGTGAAGGACGTGGCTACTGCCGATCCGGAGAGCATCAGCATCTCGTTCACCGCCACCGAGCCCATCGACGAGCGCTCGCAGGGTGAGGTTATCCAGGCTGACACCGAGATCACTCTCCCCGAATGGCAAGGCACTTACTACTACTCTATCAAGACTCCCGCCGAGCCGAAACTGCTCTGCCTCACATCAGATGCAGGCGAGGATTGGGCCGGCAACTTCTCATGCACCGAACTCAACGGCTACACCCAGCTCGGCTCAGGCAAGGAATTCAAGGCTGAGACTGCCGCCGACAAGACCTACATGATTCAGGTGACTGTTCCCGCCGGCAACGAGGTTGTGAAGTTCAGCGTGAGCTTCGAGGAGATGGAGCAGGGTGCTGTGAAGTCGTTCCCGTTCGAGGCTAAACTCGGCGCGAATGATATGCCCGCCTTCGGCACCGTATATTACACATTCTCTCCCGATGTCGACAAACTCGTGGAACTCTCTACCGACGTAGAGGGTACCAAGGCCACCGTATCTGCCCCCAACGATTATGGCTACGAAAATGACGTGCCCCTCATCTCTACTGAGGCCGGCTACAAGTTCGAGGCCGTAGCAGGCAAGACCTACTCTATCGCTATCTCAAATGTGACTGCCGCCGGCACTCTCACCATCACCGAGGTTGCTTACGGTCCCGGCGAGTCGTGGAACACTGCCTACGAGCCCTCTGACGCAACTGTGGCTGTGCCCGCAGGCCCCGGCAAGACTTGGTATCTCTACACTGCCGACACCGCAGGTCTCTGCAGCGTATCTACCACCGTACCTGGCAACTACAGCTCTGCCATCACAGTATATGTAGGCGAAGTTGATGAGGCAAATGCACAGAAAATCAACGCCCAGTATGACTGGTCATCGGGCGGCTACGCTTGGGACGCCTTCAAATGCGCCGTCGAGCAGGGTCAGAAAGTATACGTATGCATCAACAACTCAGAGTCAACCGGCGGCGACCTGACAGTGACATTCGCTCCTGCAGCTCCCGGCGAGGCTTCCAACAACCCGATTGCCATCAACTTCAACGGCGAGAGCCTGCAATTCGAATTCCCGAAGGCCACTGACAGCGGCATCTGGTATTCAATCGAACTGACCGAGGGTATCTTCAACCTCAAGTCTTCGTCAGACTTCACAATGGATATGTATGCACCCGGTAACACAAAGACTCCGGTGACTTCGGCTCAGTGGCAGTACAACGATGGTGACTCTTACACCGCCATCAGCAACTACGGTGTGACTGCCGACGGCACTTATCTGCTCTATCTCAGCCGCGCCAACGCTGCCTTCAACGCCGACATCACTCTGCGCGCTCCGGCAGCCGGCGAAACTCCCGCCACTGCTTATGTTATCGATATCAAGGGTGACCCGACCACAGCTGCAATCGAAGCCATCAGCGGCTCAGCTTCAGCTCCCGTTTGGTACAAGATGCACCTCGGCGAGGGCATCCTCAGCATCGTGGCTGAAAACTCCGGCTACCTCTACGCATCTTTCTATGGCGATGACTTCATGACTCCGATTGCCAACACCCAGAGCTTCACTTATGGCGACAGCTATGCCTACGGCATCGAAGAGGTAGAGATCCCCGTCGAGGGATGGTACTACCTCCAGGTGAAATCAAGCAATGGCAACCCGATCGTGCTTTCAGGCACCGCAGTGACTTCAACTGTAGGCGTCGAGAATATCTCGGCTGAAGCAGGCGAACTCTTCGTGGCAGCCGGCAAGGTTGTCAACAACAGCGACGCTGCAGCAGCCGTCTACGACCTCAACGGTCGCCTGGTGGCTAACGTGGCAGCCGGCCAGAGCGTAAGCCTCAATGCAGGTCTCTATGTCGTAAGCAACGGCAAGCTGACCTTCAAAGCTATCGTGAAATAATATTGGTTATTATAATTCATTAGTGGTTAGTGTGATTGATTAGTGACTATAACTAAGGAAAACCACGAGATTAGCTCACAATTAGAAAGCAACGACTGGTGCGAACCACAACTTGATTTCTAACGCACCACTGACTGAAATGAGGGCGCCTCCCGGAGAAGTCTCCGGAAGGCGCCCATTTTCATTACCAAAAGAAAAGCCCAAAAGCCGATCCGAGCCCCAAAAACCGCAGCCAAAGGCCAAGCCGCAAAAACCGCAGCCAAAGGCCGTGTGAGGACGGCAGTCCGAATTAAGGCCCCCGCTTAGAACTCAGTAAATGAGAATGGCAGCAAAGCCCCGACCGAAGGGAAGATATACACCCCCTCCCGGCCATAAAGCAGCACCTCAATGGGCCCATACATCCGCTCATACTCAAGCAGCGCCTGCCGGCATGCCCCGCAGGGCGAGATGGGCAAGGCCTGGAAGCACTCCTCCCATGTGGCCTCCGGGCACGCATGATCGCGGGTCCAGGCGGCTACCGCGATTTTCAGCATCGCCACCCCGGGATAACGCGCCGAGGCATAGAAGCAGGCAGTGCGCTCGGCACATGTGCCCGACGGATAGGCAGCATTCTCCTGGTTGGCACCGCTGACTATCTCACCATTGGCCATCAGAATAGCGGCACCCACGTGGAAACCTGAATATGTGGCCAATGAATTGCGTGTGGCCTCGCGGGCTGCATCCACCAGCCGACGGTCGGCCTCCGGCAGCTCATCATACGCACACTGCGCATAACGAATCACTATCTCTTTCTCTTTCATAAGCATCTATCAAAATTTATTTTGACAAAGATAGCTCTTTTCAAGGATATAAGTAAGTATCTCTTAAAAATGATGCATGGATAATTTTTGAGACATATTATTCTTGAAAAAAGAGCCATGTTTTATCAGCCAAAGGCTATATACTCATTAACTTTTACCCCCTCGGCAATGTTTAAATCTTGTGACAGTCTATTTTTCGACGCACCTTGAAGCAACTTTATGCCGCTGCGGGGTCTAAACAGATAGACGTCCGGATTTAAAACCGACAATCGGATTTAAGTTCGACGCCCCTATTAAAAAACAGATACTCGTCTTTTAAGTTAGACGACCGAAATTAAGTCAGATGACCGAAACTAAAATTGACGCTTATGATACACTTTGACCATTCTTCAATCCTGAAGCGGATGCGCACCATATTCCGCAGTCTTATAGCCGTGGCGGCCATCGCCGGGGGAGCAACAATGCTGACCGGCTGCGTGGGCGATTTCGATTACGGCTGGAATCCTACACCTCCCTACGGCTGGAACAATACCTTCTATGACTCCGCACTGACGGGATGCTGGCGGCTGGCGATGGTGAATTCGCAACCTGTGGCGGGATATCAGGTGAACTACATGTCGTTTGACGGGCGCGGACGAGGCGAGTATTTCTATTACGACAACGGACGCCGTTATGTGGAGAACACAGCCTACTGGTGTCAGCGCTCGTCGGGTGGCAACTCCTATTATCAGGTCAATATACAGTATGAGACCTCGGGAAGCCCCACGACGATGAATTACTGGTTTACCGACAACGGCGACACCCTATGGATGCAATGGCGCAACTCCTACGGACTGCAGACCTACATCTATTACTATCAGGACTACCTGCCCTGGTAATTTATTGATATACGCAACAATCCGGATGGACTCGGAATCATGCGATTCCGAGTCCATCCGGATTGTCGTGTATATGGAGCGCTCTCCCAAGCCTATCCATGCAGGTAGCTGGGCGCGCCGGGCATCTATGTATTATTCCTCGATCTCAAACTCGTCTGCGAAGAGATCATCGGGGATATCCTCCTGGTCGGAGTCAGAGCCGTCGTAGTATTCCTCGCGGTCATCGTCGTCTTCGCTCACACGCTCGGAGTCTTTCGAGGGGAGGAAGGGATTGCGCCCGCCATCCTTCTGGGCGGCTGCCTCCTGAAGAGCGGCGCGCACCTTCTGGTCAAGCTCATCCATCAGTTCGGGGTTATCCTTGATGACAGCCTTCACCGCGTCGCGACCCTGACCGAGCTTGTTGCCCTGATAGCTGAACCATGCACCCGACTTCTTGACGATGTCGAGATTGACAGCAAGGTCGAGTATCTCACCTGAGCGCGAGATTCCCTCGCCAAACATGATGTCGAACTCAGCCTTCTTGAAGGGGGGAGCCACTTTGTTCTTCACCACTTTCACCTTCACCAGGCGGCCGATCATCTCATCCTTGTCCTTGATCATGGTGCTGGGACGAATATCGAGACGCACTGAGGCGTAGAATTTCAGGGCGTTACCGCCGGTGGTGGTCTCCGGACTACCGAACATCACACCGATCTTCTCACGAAGCTGGTTGATGAAGATGCAACATGTGCGAGTGCGGGCGATTGTGCTGGTGAGCTTACGCATCGCCTGGCTCATCAGACGCGCATGCAGACCCATATTCTTCTCGCCCATCTCTCCCTCAAGCTCTGCCTTCGGGGTCAGCGCAGCCACTGAGTCGATGACGAGCACATCAATCGCACCTGAGTTGATAAGCTGCTCGGCGATGGCCAGAGCCTGCTCGCCGTTGTCAGGCTGCGAAATCCAGAGATTATTGACGTCTACACCAAGTTTCTCGGCATAAAAGCGGTCGAAAGCATGCTCGGCATCTATGATGGCGCATATGCCCCCCTGCTTCTGGGCCTCGGCAATGACGTGGATGGCAAGAGTAGTCTTACCTGACGACTCCGGACCATAAATCTCAGTGATACGGCCACGCGGCAGACCACCCACTCCCAGTGCGAAGTCAAGACCAATCGAGCCGGTGGATATTGCCTCGACATCGGCAATCTTGTCGTCGCCAAGACGCATGATGGCGCCGGCACCGAAATCCTTCTCAAGATGCTGCATGGTCACTCCGAGTGCCTTGCGCTTCTCATCGGCATCGCTGATGCGGGCGCTGAGCACTTTCTTTGTCTCTTTTTTCTTTGCCATATCTATGTTGTATTTTTTATTTTCGAGTTACGAAGTTTTTATTTTCCGGTTACAAAGTTAATACACCCTCACCTTGATTCCTAATCAATGAGGGGATAAATCGCGATTTCGGGGCATTAAATATTCTTAACAAAAGGGGGTTGACTGCAATATTCTTGCAGTCGCTGCAATAATATTGCAGCCACATCCTACCGCACTGACTGGCGACTCAAGGAGGGCCAACTTCCTGTAAACTACAGTGGCAGCGTGCCGGGGGTGACGAGCCGGCAACACGCGAGTGTAAAAAAAGACTCCGGCCTACCCGCGATGCATCTGCGGATAGGCCGGAGTTCAAACTTTCAGTGACAATTTTTCAATAAATCAAGCCGGCGGTGCGGTCAGCTACCACACACGCCAGGCGGTCATCAAGCCTGGATTTTGGTCTTGATGGCAGCTGTCTCAGCCTCGTAGCCGGGCTTCTCGAGGAGGGCGAACATATTCTTCTTGTAAGCCTCAACACCGGGCTGGTTGAAGGGGTTGACACCAAGGATGTAGCCGCTGATGCCGCAAGCCTTCTCGAAGAAGTAGATGAGCTGACCGAGCACATACTCGTCGAGCTTCGAGAGCTCGATGCGCATGTTGGGCACACCACCCTCTACGTGGGCGATCTTTGTGCCGAGTTCGGCCATCTTGTTGACCTCATCCACATTCTTGCCGGCGAGATAGTTGATGCCGTCAAGGTTGGCAGCATCTTCAGGCACACGCACTGAGAGAGCGGGCTTGTTGACAGAGATTACTGTCTCGAAGATAGAGCGCTCACCCTCCTGAATCCACTGACCCATCGAGTGGAGGTCGGTGGTGTTGTCGACGGCTGCGGGGAAGATGCCCTTACCCTCTTTGCCTTCAGACTCACCATAAAGCTGCTTCCACCATTCAGCGAAGTAGTGGAGTTTCGGATTGTAGTTGACGAGGAGCTCAATCTTCTTGCCACTCTGATAGAGGGCGTTGCGCATGCGGGCATAAACCTCGGCGATGTTGTCGGGGCCGGGATGTGCTGTGGCTTTCTCCATGTCGGCAGCGCCGGAGAGGAGCTTGCAGATGTCGTGGCCGGCCACCGCGATGGGGAGTAGACCTACCGGAGTGAGCACAGAGAAGCGGCCGCCGACGTTGTCGGGAATCACATAAGTCTCCCAACCCTCCTGGTCAGCCATAGTGCGGAGCGCACCCTTGCTGGCATCGGTGATGGCCACGATGAGGTTCTTTGCAGCCTCTTTGCCCACCTGCTGCTCGAGCTGGGCGCGGAGGATACGGAATGCGATGGCGGGTTCGGTGGTGGTGCCTGACTTTGAGATCACGATGATACCGAACTTCTTACCCTCGAGAAGTTTCTGGAGCTCGGCGATGTAATCCTCGCCGATGTTCTGACCGGCATACACTACCTTCGGCGACTTCGGAGCCGGAGCATAGTAGTCAGCGAAGCTGTCGCTGAGAGCTGTGATGACAGCCTTCGCACCGAGGTAAGAGCCACCGATGCCGATGCACACCACATAGTCGCAGTTTTCACGCAGACGTGCGGCAGTGGCATTGATTTTCTCCACGAGTTCGGCGGGAGTCTGCGAAGCGAGATTCACCCAGCCGATGAAGTCGGCGCCGGCGCCGGTGCCTTTGTCGAGTTTGGTGATAGCCTCCACTGCCTCGGCATTGGTGGCCTCATACTGTTTTTCGGCGAAGTATAGAGCGTCGTCGATATTAAGCTCAATTGATTTCATAAGTGTCTTTGTTTTATTGGGTTCTATATAATAATTTACCTGTAGAAAGCGCGCGTGGCGCTATTGATTGGCAGGGATGTGGGGAGGCGGGTCAGGAGAATGTGTCGGTGATTGCCGCTATCGCCTGCCGCGGTGTGCGCCCTTCGTAGAGTATTGAATAGACACAGTCAAGAATCGGCATATCCACGCCCACGCTCGAGTCGTTGATGGCATGTATGCAGCGGGTGCCGTAATAACCCTCGGCCACCATGGCCATCTCCATGATGGCGGCCTTGACGCTATAGCCCTTGCCTATCATCGATCCGAAGTTGTGATTGCGCGAGAAACGGCTGTAGGCCGTCACGAGCAGGTCGCCCAGATAGGCCGAGCGGCATATGTCGCGGTCATCCATCGGGGATATGGCATCGACAAAGCGGCGCATCTCGCGAATGGCATTGCAGGTGAGCATGGCCATGAAGTTGTCGCCGGCCTTCATGCCATTGACTATTCCGGCGGCTATGGCATACACATTCTTGAGCACCGCACCATATTCTATTCCGGCCACATCGTTAGAGATGATGGTCTTGAGCTTGGCGCTGGTGATGAGGTCGGCGAAGGTATGGCTCAGGGTGGTGTCGTGGCAACCGATGGTGAGATAGCTCAGACGCTCGAGCGCCACCTCCTCGGCATGGCATGGGCCGCCGATGACCATCAGTCTATCATCGGCGCAGTCGAAGTGGCGGGCGAAATAGTCGGTGACTATCATATGGTCGTCGGGCACTATCCCCTTCACTGCCGACACTATATACTTGCCTGAGATATCGACCTTTATCTGGTCGGCAATCCCCTTGAAGTAAGGTGACGGCACAGCCACTACCAGCGTGTCGGCCAGCGTGCAGGCCTCATTGATGTCAGAGGTGAAGTCGATGCGCTCGATATCGAAGCTCACATCCGAGAGATAGACCGGATTATGGCGATAACGAATGAAGTCATCGATGCGGTCCTGACGGTGCATATACCATATGATGCGGTCGCAATTGCGCATCAGCAGCTTTGCCAGGGCTGTGGCCCAGCTGCCCCCTCCTATCACCGCTATCCTGCCTAATCCTGCTGCCATGTCGATATGTGTCGTTGTATAAGTAATCAGTTTTACTCTTTAGCTATCGGCTCAATCCTGCTTTGCGGCCTCATCGGCGCCACCCTCTTCGGCATTCTCATCCTTGCGGACCTTCACCTCCGGACGCATCTGCGGGAAAAGGAGTACCTCCTGGATGGTAGACTGGCCGGTGAGGAGCATGGCCAGACGGTCCATGCCGATACCCATTCCTGATGTGGGGGGCATGCCGTACTCGAGTGCGCGGATGAAGTCGGCATCAATCACCATGGCCTCATCGTCGCCCTTGTCGGCCAGACGCATCTGCTCTACGAAGCGCTCATACTGGTCAATCGGGTCATTGAGCTCTGAGTAGGCATTGGCAAGCTCCTTGCCGTTGACCATCAGTTCGAAGCGCTCTGTAAGCTCGGGATTCTCGCGATGACGCTTGGTGAGGGGCGACATCTCGATGGGATAGTCGGTGATGAATGTAGGCTGGATGAATGTGCCCTCGCATTTCTCGCCGAAAATCTCGTCGATGAGCTTACCCTTGCCCATCGAGGGCTCAACCTCTATGCCCTGCTCCTTGCAGAAGGCACGCAGTTCATCTTCATTCTTGCCGGTGATGTCGAAGCCTGTGGCGTCGAGAATGGCCTGGGTCATGGTGATGCGCTTGTAGGGGGCCTTGAAGTCAATCTCATGGTCGCCCACTGTCACCTTTGTAGTGCCGTTGACATCCATGGCAATCTTCTCGAGCATGCGCTCGGTGAAGTTCATCATCCAGTTGTAGTCTTTATAGGGCACGTAAATCTCCATGCAGGTGAACTCCGGGTTATGGGTGCGGTCCATACCCTCGTTGCGGAAGTTGCGTGAGAATTCATACACGCCATCGAAGCCACCCACAATCAGACGCTTGAGATAAAGCTCATTGGCGATGCGCAGATAGAGGGGTATGTCGAGGGCATTGTGGTGGGTGATGAAGGGGCGTGCGGCGGCTCCGCCGGGGATAGCCTGCAGCACCGGAGTGTCAACCTCCAGATAGCCGTGAGAGTTGAAGTATTCGCGCATGGAGTTGAACATGCGTGTACGCTTCACGAAGATATCCTTCACACCTTTGTTGACCACCAGGTCCACATAGCGGCGGCGATAGCGCATCTCCGGATCGGTGAAGGCATCATATGCCTTGCCATCCTTCATCTTCACAATCGGAAGCGGGCGGATGCTCTTGCCGAGGAAGGTGATTTTCTCAGCGTGGATGGTGATCTCACCCATCTGGGTGCGGAACACGAAGCCCTCGACGCCGATAAAGTCGCCGATATCCATGAGTTTCTTGAACACGACGTTATAGAATTCCTTATCCTCACCCGGACAAAGGTCATCGCGGCTCACATACACCTGTATGCGACCGTCGGCATCCTGAAGCTCCATGAATGATGCTTTGCCCATGATGCGGCGGCTCATGATGCGGCCGGCCACTCTGACATGGCGCTTGGGCTCGAGGTCATCACTGAAGTTCTCTTTGATTTCGAGTGTATGTCCGGTCACTTCATATTCGGCTGCGGGAAAGGGGTCTATGCCTCGCTCGCGCAGAGCCTCCATCGATCGGCGACGCACAATTTCCTGCTCGCTCAATTCCTGATTGTTTGCCATTATTTATTTAGCTGCTTAAGTTATACGCACAAATATGCCCGCTATCCCAGCCGGCATTTACCCGACCGGGATGGCGTGCGATAGATACTTTACGGCAAAAATAACTATTTTTTCGATAATTTACAAATTTTCAGTATCATCGCACGCTGCTTTGCCGCTTTCAGAGGGGGCACGGTTGGCTGAACGGCTCTCATAGGCTTTGGCAAGTCGGATGAAGTCGTCGACCCCGAGGCGCTCGGGGCGCAGGGCCATTATCTCATCCTGCATGATTGGATTGCCGGCCCCCATCAGCGCGCCGAGGGAGTTGCGCAATGTCTTGCGGCGCTGGCCGAAGGCTGTCTTCACCACAAGGCGGAATGACTTCTCGGCCACACCGAGGTCGGTGCGGCTGTTGCGGCGCAGACGCAGCACACCGCTCGTCACCTTCGGCGGCGGGGCAAACACACCCGGCGGCACACTGAAGAGATACTCGCAGTCATACCATGCCTGCAGCAGCACCGACAATATGCCGTAGACCTTTCCGCCGGGTCCGGCGCATATGCGCTCGGCCACCTCCTTCTGCAACATACCGCTCACCAGGGGTATCTTATCCTTGTAGTCCAGCACCTTGAAGAATATCTGTGATGATATATTGTAGGGGTAATTGCCTATCAGAGCCATCTGGCCGGGGATAATCTCATCGAGGTCCATCTTAAGGAAATCACCCTCCACTACCCTTAGGTCGGGCATCTCGCGATGCAGATACTCTACTGATTCTGAGTCGAGTTCCACAGCCGTGAGGTCGCGGCCGGCCTCCACGAGGAAACGCGTCAGCACCCCCATTCCGGGTCCGATCTCCATCACCGGGAGGGTGCCATCCCTCTCCCCTACCTCTGCCGGGCTTATCGTGGCCGCAATCTTTCCGGCCACACCCAGATCGCGCAGGAAATGCTGCCCGAGATTCTTTTTTGCTCTTACTTCCATTCTTTATTATATAATAACACCCCGGTCACCCCCGCCGCGGTGAAGCGTAGGGGTGCCGGGATGAAAAAATAACATTTGCCGTGAAAGAGTGGTTCACTTACCGATCTTCTTGGCCACCTGGGCGGGTATGCCGCCGTCGTTGACCATCACGCTGATTGTCTTCTCAAGGAAATAGGGCTCGCTGACATAGAGATAGCCGCCATAGAGCTGGTTGGTGTCCCATGAGTTCTTGACTTTGTAGTAGCGGTTACCCTCCTGGTCGGTAGCGGTGCCTACGATTACCATGCCGTGGTCGTCGGTGGTCTCGTAGTTGTCGAAGGTGCGCTGGCGGTCGGCCTGGGTGATGGTGCGCTCCTTGCAGGGGCCCTTCACCTCATTCTTCTCCTTCTCGCGATCGGCGTCAGAGAGCTGCACCCAGCGTGAAAGCTCGGTGCCATCCATATCGGCCTCACCCTTGGCCTCGGGGAGCACTGCATATCCCTCGCGCCATTTGAAGGTGGGTTCAGACACATCGGCTGCCCATGCCACAGTATAACCATTCTCGAGAGCATTGTCGACGATGCTCTTCAGGTCCTCCATCGGCACATTCATGCTTGAGGACCAGAGCCAGTTGTCGGCAATCTCCATGGGGAATGCCTTATAGAAGGGGTGATGCGTGTAGCTTGTGTATGACTTGAATTTCGATGCGTCAAGTCCCACTGCCTTTGCAAACTCCTTGGGAGTATACTCCTTCCCCTGGTAGGTGAATTTCTCAGGCACTTCGCCGAGATATGCGTCGAGAATACCCTCGAAGCCCTTCTCCCATGCGGTAGAGAGCTTCTTGTTGGGGTTGCGCAGAATGGCGTTGAGGTAGGCCTCAAGAGCCTCAGCCATCTCATAGTGAGAGTGCTTCTCCTCGCCATAGTTCAGGCCGCTGTAGACCTCCTCGGGCACCATGCCGTAGTTGTCGAGCACATAGAGCACATCGGCGAAGCCTCCACCCTGGGCGAAGTTGATCTTGCCGCCGGTGCGGATATATTTTTTCGCTTTGTCGATATAGCAGTTGCGCACGATAAACATCTCAGAAAGATCCAGCTCCGGACCACCCTGACGCAGCACCTCATCCTCGAGCGCCGACACACCTGAGAATGCCCAGCATGTGCCTGACTTGTTCTGGTCTTTGACCGAAGTGGTGGGCAGAATCTTGACATCGGTAAATTTAAAGCCCGTGCTGTCGGGAACCACCACCCCGTCGGGGGCGCCGGCGGGTGCCTCCATGTAGGTTGCCATCGCAACCGGGGCGACCATCAAGCCGGCCGCGAGCATAGCGAATAATCTTTTCATGATGTTGTGTTATGGATATTTATTTAAGGTTTACGATTTTCAAAGTCTCATTGCCGCTGCGCAGAATCCATATGCCGCGGCCCAGCGCTGAAGCGTCGAGCGAACCGGCAGCTGAAGCCACCATGCGGCCATCAGGAGCATAGGCGGTGATATCGCCTTCGGCCACAGCCACACCATTGTCAAGGCGAAGACCTGCAGGTGCAACCACTGCAGAGGCCACACCCGAGGTGACATCTACATATCCCTCATACACCACACGGCGGGCATCGAAGAATTCCCCCTCCTCGTAGTCATATGTCCGCTGGATCATCTCCACAAGGTGGCCATCCTCATCATATGTGTTGGCATATTCCTCACATGCCACAAGTTCGGGTTCGGAATCACCAAACTGCTCGGTCATCTGCTCTGACTCTACATCGCCATGGTCATTATATATCAAGGTGGTGATGTAGGTATAGACGGGGGTGTCGTAGATATCCTCAGTCTCGTCGTCGAAGTATTCGCAGAGCGTGTAGCGCACACTGCCGTTGGCATCGATAGTCTCTACCTGACGGGTTATGCCCACCTCTTCTGGGTCGTTGGTGGTGAATTTCATCAGATAGCCATACGCCCCGTCCTGCGGATATTCCACAAATACGTAACCATCCACCACATCCTCGTAGTATGCGCGGGCCGACTTGATGCGGTTGGCTCCAACAATCTGCTCCAGGAAGTCACCCACGGGCTGGCCGTCGAAGTTTTCCCATTCGATATCGCGGTAGTCGGTGTCGCCGTAGAGCTTCCAGTCGCCATCCTCCTCGCCCGACATGTTGAGATAGTAGGCGAAGCCTGTGGCCTGGCCATCGGGGTCGTCATATTTCCATTCTGTGTGGTAGGCGGGCACGAAGGTCTCGCTATCCAGCGGCAGATATTTGATGATGTCGGTGATATTGCCGGCCTCGTTGCGGGTGATTATATTTTTCTCACAGGCGTAGTCAGCCACCCAGTCATTGCCGGCCCAGGAGTAACCCATGCGCAACACGCAGTAGCTCTTTACGATCGGGTCATACTCGTAGGTGCGCTTGAGGGTGTTGCGCTCAGCGCTCCCCTCGCCTGCGGTCTCTACGCGGAGCACCGGCATGTTGTCGTCGTTATACTCGAAGATAGTGGTGAATACCGAGCCACTGTCGTCGAGACGTATGCGGGTGATATTACCCTTGTTGTCATATTCATAACGCGCCTCGGCTATCTGAGTCCAGCCGTTGTCGTCATAGAATTCCTTTTCTACAGTCGGCAGCCACAGCGGAGTGGCAGCCTCCTTTTTAAGTTGCGGACGCTGGGCGGCGACCGACTTGAAGCGTGCGACATTGCGCTGCGTGGGGGCGGCGTGACAGACACCCACGGCCATCATGACAGCCAATAAGATGGAGATTTTTTTCATAAGCTCTTGTGTTAAGTTAGATAATACCCTCGCAGGGATTCATATGAACTGATTGAATCATCCTCTAATCAAGCTGCAACCCACAGCCCGAATCGATGATTCCTCAAAATAAAAACCGCTTGCGCACGACAAATTTACACATTTTAATTCTTTCCACCAAATCCACCCCACCAAATAAGATAAGTTGCGGCGGCGCCTTCACTATTGTTGGAAGGTGCCGCCGCTTGTATTGTGGTTATCGGATTGTGGCCACCTTTGTAGTGCGGCTGCAATCACTATCGTATCAGAGGTCGAGGCTGAAGCCCACCTGGGCCACTCCCTGCGCGCCGAAGCCTACTTCGGCAAACATGTTGAAGTTGCTGCTCAGAGCCGCGCGCACACCTAACGGTGAGATCTGGCCGGCGAAGTATACCTTGTTGTAGCTCTCGAAAAATTTCGGCTGCATATGCGAGATCACCACGCCGGCACCGAGATGACCGTAAAGGCTCCACATGCCACTGCGATAGTAGTCGTATTTGGCGTTCAAAAGCACTGCGTGATAGGCGATGTGGCTGGCCAACTGACCGCCATCGGTGCAGCAGGATGAGAAGGTGTAAGAGGGACCGATGCTGAATTTCGGGGCCACATGGAAGTCAAAACCTGCATTGACCGCACCCCATGCGGTGTGCACGTTGGCCCAGTCGTCGTGGTTGTTGCACGCATCCATCTGCGTATAGCCACCATATGAAGCATAGATAGTGGTCTGGGCCTGTGCGGCTGCCGAAACACCTATGGCAGCGGCTGCTATAAGTAAAAATTTCTTCATAACTATAAATTTTTCTTAATACCTATAATTAACGCACATAGACAAAAAAATGTTGTACAATATAAAAATTTAGTCTTCCCACTCCCCTTTTCACCTCTTTCGCCTCTTTTCAACTCTATCGCCACTTTCGGGCTAAAACGGTCAGAGCAAGTCGCGCAGCGTGGCGTCGAGGTTGTCGTCGGCACCCAGACCAAGAGCCTGGCGCAGGCGCCAGCGGTTCTGCTTGACCGATTCCGGGCGGATGTTCATCACTCGGGCTATATGACGGTTGTCCATGCCGATGGCTATATATTCGGCCATGCGCATGGCATTGCGGCCGATGCGCGGATATAGTTGGCGGAGGCGCTGATTGAAGTTAGGACTCACCGTGGCGAAGACCCTGCCGAATTCTTCATCGGCCTTTGAGGCTGCGGCGCTGGTGCGCAGGCTCGATTCAATCTCGCGAGCTGCCCCGGCATCAATCATCTCCTCATCTGCCAGTGCACTTATCTTTTGACGCAGTTCCTCTATCTGACGCTCTTTCTCGCAGACACTCAGCGACATCGACAATTCCGAGCGGCGGGCCTCCTCAAGGTCGCGCCGCTCCATCTGCCGCCCGCGATGCAGCCGCTTCAGATAGCGCATCAGGAATATGGCGGCTATGATAAGCAGGGCTGCTATGACCGATGTATAGACCCACATCCATATTCTGGCACTCCGCCGGTCGGCTATGCGCTGGCGCTCAATATCGTCGGTGATGCGGCGGGTCTCGGCCATGGCATATTTGTCGGTGCTGAGCATCCTCACATTCTCTTCTGCTATATCAGCCGAGGCTTTGAGTGATTCGATTGCCTGACGGTGGTCGCCCATAGCCTCATATCCCCTGCCGAGCATCTTCAGCACAAAACTTCGCTGCGCAGCATCATCGGTATAGTCGGCACCCTGCTTCATATCTGCCAGATAGGTAGATATACTGTCGGTGCGGCCACTCTCAAGCTCTATATCAGCCAGCCACGCCGCTGCCAATGCCTTATATCCGGCCAGAGCCGGGTCATGACGCGTCACATCGCGAAGTCGCAGAAGTGCGGCTGTGTCGCGGGCCTCGACCCAGCGGTTGTAGTCAATCAGGGGCAACATCAATGGCGACATCGGTCGGACGCCACTCTCAATCTCGCGCTGTATCCAGGCGTAATCACGCAGAGCGCCCACAGTGTCGCCCACAAGGACACGTGTCGAGGCCACGTTGAGGCGGTTGGTCAGTCGGTCGGCCCTACGCCCCGAGCAGGCGAAGAGCGAGTCGGCGAGCAGGGCATACTGCAGCGCCCGACTGGGATTGCCCGAGTAAGTCATGATGCAGCACAGATACTGCGCGCGCAGGCCGCCATATACGGGGGCATCATTGGCGAGAGCGTAATCGAGGTCGTCAATCATCTCCTCATACCATTTCCAGTCGAGATTCCCCCCGTCGAGCACCCTCCCCTCGAGTGGTTCAAGACATAGGCGGGTGTATTTGGCATCAAATGGATAGCGGGCAGAATCGGTGGCCGCGAGCGATTTGCGGAATAGATCGCGCGCCTCATCATAGTTTTCAGTGGCGAATGCCAGCCTGGCATCCCAGAATGTGGCGCGTGCGCGCTCTATGGCCGGGGCATCGCTCCGGTCGGCATAGTCATGAAACCGCTCCACCAGCATCACACACGAGTCGAGCGGCGTATCTCCCAAAAAAGCATCCTGCAGCCTGAGCATCAGCGTATCAGTCGGGCGCTCGAGTCTCTCCCACCCCCACGGCCCGAGCGTGCGGTCCACCCTACGGCATGAGGCTGCCCCCAGCATCATACCGACGGCGATAGCGACACACATTATTCTCAACAAGTGCGCCCATCCCCCACTAACTAAATAGTGACCTTTCATACCGTAAAGTTAACTATTATCAGATGATAGGCGCAGGTTCTATGCCGCGGGACACAAAACTGTCGGCATACTCAAATTGTGCAACGGCATATCTTTCATTCCAGCGGAATGTACCCAAATCATTGCCGTATAATTTTACTTTTGCTATATCTACCATTCTGATTCATCTTTAGCGTTATCAGTTTTCTTTACTGAAGTCGCACGTTTGCGATTTTTTTTCTTAGTAAAGTTTACAAATTCATAATATTCATTTGGACTCATCTCTTCTTCCTCAACCAGTTGTTGAAGAATATCGAGTTTACCAAGAACACGAAGAACTCTGATTAGACTATCAAACGATCCTATCTGGCCTTTTTCTAATTTCTTGACAGATGACAGAGATACCTGAGCCGCAGACGCAAGATTTACCTGCGTTATATTTTGACGCAGTCTAAGAGTCTTTATTTTTTCACCTATACGCTGCTGAATAATTGCATCAGACAAAGAATAAATATTCATAAGGTGTATATTTTAAACCATTATTCCGCAAATATACTAATAATAGTTCATATTACAACTATTTCAAACTATTTTTTTGCAGATTATTCAAAAGCCGATATAGATTTTGGGGTTCTGTATGGTGGGGGTAGACCATCAAAAAGTTTTGGAATAGAATCAGGATTACATCTGATATAAAAAGAAGACCCTGCAAGTAAATACTTACAGGGCTTTCTCAATTACAGTGGCGGAGAGGACGGGATTCGAACCCGTGGTAGGATTGCTCCTACGTCAGTTTAGCAAACTGGTGGTTTCAGCCACTCACCCACCTCTCCAGGTGAATCGTTTCTGATGTTTTATTATTCCGACTGTTCAGAGGTTTCGCTTTTGCAGGGTGATAAGTCGACCCTTAATAAAGGCGCTGCCTCAAGTCGGATGCAAAGTTAATACTTTTTCCGGCGCTTTCCAAATTTTCACCGATATTTTTATCGTTTTTCACATGTATTTCCCAACACATCTTGTTTCTCTCAATATTCATGCACTCCTATAATATGTAAGAGTGCCAATATGTAAGAGTGCGGCAATCTGACGCCGAGGGCCGGCAAGCCCCGCCATCGGGTCTTATAGCGAATGCCAGATGTGTTGCAGGAGGGTTTCGCCGGTGTAGGGGTAGTCGAGAAGCAGAAGTGCAGCGGCGAGCAACAGCAGAATCAGGATGCTGGCTATGTAGCCTCCTGTGACGAGTCGGGAGGGGATCTCGCCTATCTTGTGGGTCAGCCCTTTCTCGCGCAACTCGATGTGCTGCGGGGCTTCCGCCGGGGTGGAGGCGGTGGCCTGACTCGATGAGGTGGCGGCGTCGGGGGTGGATTTATTCATATCATGTACCTAATTCAAGCTGGTTTTTTACAAGATTATAATAGGCTCCGCGCAGGGCTATGAGTTCAGCATGGGTGCCGGTCTCAACCACTCTTCCGGCATCGAGCACCACAATATGGTCGGCATCGCATACAGTCGAAAGTCGGTGAGCCACGACCACTACGGTGCGTCCTTTGTAGAATGGTGCCAGATTCTGCACTATATCACGCTCATTTCGTGCATCAAGCGAGTTGGTGGCCTCATCAAGAAATATGAATGCCGGATCGCGGTATACGGCCCGCGCTATCAGTATGCGCTGGCGCTGACCCTGGCTGAGTCCTACGCCATCGGGGCCGATGATGGTGTTGTATTTGAGGGGCAGACTCATGATATAGTCATGAATACAAGCCACCCTCGCCGCCTGCTCGAGGCGCTCGAGGTCGACCTCGCCGTCAGCCACCGCGATATTCCTGGCGATGGTGTCGGAGAATATCACTCCATCCTGCATCACAGCCCCGCACTGCCGGCGCCACCAGCGCATGCTGTAGTCATTCAGCCTCCGACCGCAGAGCGACACCTCACCCTCCTGCGGCTGATAATAGCCCAAAAGTAGCTTCATCAGTGTGGTCTTGCCACTTCCGGAGGCTCCGACGATGGCCGTCACCTTGCCATGCGGTATGACGAGATTGATATCGGCAAGCGTATGCCGCAGCGCATGGGGGTCATAGCGGAAGCCCACCCCACGCAGCTCAAGCCAGGGAGCGGCATCGCAAAAGGTCTCGAGGCGTCCCGAAAGGGGCTCCTCATTGCGGCCGCCATGCACCTCGCTGATGCGCTCGAGCGATATGCGCACATCCTGCCACGAATACACGAAGGCCAGCAGCTGCTCTACCGGTGAGTTCAGCTGACCGATGATATACTGCACAGCCAGCATCGCACCCAGCGACATATCACCATTGATCACCGCCGTGGCCGCCAGCACCGTGATGACGATATTCTTGACCTCATTGATAAATATCGAACCGGCCTCCTGCGTCTGCTGCAGGCGCAGCGATTTCATCTGGACGGCGAAGAGCTCGGCCTGTGTGTCCTCCCACTCCTCGCGGCGGCGACGCTCGCAATCCTGGAGCTTTATCTCCTGAATTGAGGTTATGAACTGATAGGTGCGGTTCTGATTGCGGGCCTGGCATTCGAAGAGAGAGTAGTCTATCACCTTGCGGCGACGCAGAAATGCCGCTATCCAGCAGGCATAGACCACACTACCGATGATGAACACTCCGAAAATCAGACGGTTATATACAAACAGCACCACTCCAAAAATAAAGAAGCTCAACACCGAGAAGAGCACCCCCAGCAACTGCTGCGTCAGAAACGTCTGCACACGCCCGTGGTCGGAGATGCGCTGCAGCAGGTCCCCCATCAGTTTGGTGTCGAAAAACGACATCGGCAACTTCAGGAGCTTTATAAAGAAGTCGCTCACTAGCGAGATGTTGACCCGCATCGATATGTGCAGCAGCAGGCGCCGGCGTATGAAGTCGGTGAGCGTGCGCCCCACCACTATCATAAGTTCGCCGAGCAGCACAAGCCATATGAAGCGGATGTCGCTATGGTGAATACCCACATCCACAATCGACTGCGTCAGAAACGGCAACACCAGCTGTAGCAGACACCCTACAAGCAGCCCGAGCAGAATCTGGCCGAAATGCCGGCGATAGCGGTTGATATAGCTCCACAGGAATTTTGTGGAGGCCGAGGGCTCCCGATGGTTGCGGCTTATTTTGCCGAACTCATCGGTAGGATTGAAAAACATGGCCACACCCTTCTCCTCACCCTGGCTGCGGGTGACAGCCCAATGCCGCATCATCTCATCGAGATTGCACATATACTTCCCCTTGCCGGGATCTGCGATATGGAATCTCTTGCCTCCGCGGCTCACTTTATAGAGCACCACAAAATGATTCTGATTCCAATGCAATATGGCCGGCAGCGGAGCCTGCAGCATCTGGGCCGGAGTGACGCGCGCGGCCATCGTCTCGAATCCGAGTCCCTTGGCCGCATCAGATATCGCCTTGAGCGACACCCCCTCTTTGGTAGGGAAACACTGTTGCTCAAGCCATGCCGGAGAGCAGTCCATGCCATAATGACGGCATATCATGGCCAGCGACGCGACTCCACATTGCATCGAATCGCGCTGACGCACCAATCTGAATCCTCCGGTTTTCAACTTCATAGACTCATTAAATATCTGGGGTTATCCACCAATCTCATTCCCCCTCACCTATCTAAACTGCTTAAAGCACAGCATTATTGCATACGCCCTGACCTGATTGACATCCTCATTGGCCCGATTAAGCAGCTGAAGCGGGCCAATCCTCGTCGATGCTCACTCACGCAGGATGGCCGAATTTGAAGTGGTGGCATCATCAAACTCCGCATCATGCTCCACCCGCTTGCCATAGCCGAAGGTGTAGGTCAGCCCTATGGCTACACTTCTGTGGTAGGCATCCGAGATAGCGAGCGCGTTGCGCTTATAGTTGGGCGTGTCGACAATGGTGCGCATACCCTGCCATGAGCCGCAGAACGGATTGCACAGAGTCACCGAGGCATTGAGATTACCCCATACATAGCTTGCCATCAATGCATACCACCATCTCCCCTTCACCTCCGAAGAGGCCATGATCGAATGCACCGGCGACATCACCTGTCCCGAGAAGTGCCAGTGGTCGAGCATATAGTCCACGCCGAGCGTGCCGCTGAAGAAATTGCCGTCCACAGGGATAAAGGCGTTGTTTTTTGTATAATTTCCCTTCAAATCACCCTTCACCATGAATGAATTGCCAAGAAATCGCCAGCTGACGGAGACTCCATATTCAAGATTGGTGTAATGACCGTGATTGACATACTCCCTGACCATCACCGGCGCACCATCTATCAGATACGGATAATAATTCTCACGCACCGTATTGTCGCGCCAATGGAAGTTGCTGAATATATAGCCCGACACATTGCGGCTGATATAGCGCGAATAAGAGAGTGAGAGGTTCATCACCGGCTCTTTGCGCAGCTTCTCATTACCCTTCACGGCATCCACGAGGTTAAGCTGCACCAGATTTGAGTTGGTGTAGCCCATCGACTGGTTCCACTCTTCATAGCTGCCATTGAAATTGATGTTGTCTACATTCGAGATATTCCAGTTGAGCGATAATTGGGCCAGCGGAGAGAGATAGTTGTAGCGGTAGCCCATCTTGTCGGAGGCCACATACTGCACACCCGCGCCGTAAAAGAGCCCCACACGGTTTATGCGGCTGTTGCCCATCAGCGTGACACCCGCGCGATTCTCCCATATGGATTGGGCAGAGACACTCTGGCCGGTATAGTCGAGGTCAGACCTGTAATAATTGTCGTAAAGTCTGAGCGCCAAGGCATGATTGCCGAATCCCTTTCTGGCAAACACCTGAAGAGCAGCCACATTCGTATTCTCCCTCATATTCTGCATATAAGATTTCTCATCGGCCTCAAACCCGGTGTTGGCCACATTGTGCGAATGCTGCAGCGTCGGAGCCACAAGAATATAATAGTTGCCAGGCAGACCGAACCCGTAATTACCCGACCAGTTGTAGGATGCACCACGGTCATAGCGCTCCGACAGACTCATCGCCGGGGGATAGAGATTGTTGGAGAATGACTCTGACGACAACGCACCGTCTAACGGTGTATGATTAAATGAGAAACCGAGCGTATTGACAATACTCGTGGCCTTCGACTGATAGGCTATTCTTGCCGAAGCGAAGGCTGACTCCGTGTGGGTGGTCTGCTCTTCGGTCTGCGACAATCGCTGGAAAGTCATGTCGGGGAAGATATAGCTATCCTCGGCCCACATCTCTCCGCTGCGTGGATGCGAATAATTGTAGCCTGCAGAGATGCTGTAGGTCATGCGTTTATATGAAGTGCGGTTGAAGAGTCCATAGTCACCCGACGGCACCACAAATCCCTGTTTGGCCCTACCCTTCACATATCCGCCATACTCATATCGGCGCATTATGAAATTTACCACATGCGCCGCACCGTTAAAACGCGGGTCAGCCGGGAAATCGAGCACCTCCACCCGCAGCACATCAGCCGGCAGAATACCCCTGAGTTCCTGAGCATCGGCCGGCAGATAATCGATAAACATCGCCACATTCTCGCCCGACTTGGTGGTCACACTCTCCGAACCCAACTGTGTGTTCAACGACGGAATCCCCATCAGATGCAGCAGCGAAGCAGCCGAATCCGCAAATTTCTTAGCCTTCTTACCGGGCAAATACCCCATGCCGTCCGGCACCGTATACTGGCTCGCGGCAGTGACCACCACCTCATCCAGCTCACGCTCCGACTGCACAGAATCCACCTGCGAGACTCCACTCATCCCACTCATAGCCATGGCGCTACCTATCCCACAAAATAACTGCACCAAAATGACTATACCCAATCTCGTTCTAATGCTATTCTTCATAATGCTTGCAAATGCTGTTAGTTTCACGCGAGTAATCGGGAAACCTCCAAGTGATAAAAAGATACACCCTACAACCCATCGAAAAGTTCTTGGGAGACCTAAAGTAAATATTCGCTAATTCTTCATAGACTCTAACTACCCCAAGTAGGTTCAGGATTTGGATATGCTTGTACGAAAGTAAGACTATATGTCAATCCCCTGACTTCTGGCTCTTCTTCCAACTCGGAGATTATATTTTGATTCTCCATCTCTGATATATTTGACAACCCCGGAGATTCCAAAATCTCAAACCTGTAAGTCCACTCAATCTCACTATCTTTATAATTAGCAGGAATAATCAACCTGCAGCTCCGAGGACTTTCCTTAGGATCAAACTTTATAAACTTACCTGCATCAGTGAGTGGAATTTCCATAGTCTCACCATTCCTTACCAAATTTATTGATACGAGTTTAAATCCTCCTACCTTGCCATATTCATTTTGATGTCTATTCAGATTTATAATCTCCAACGAAAGGTTTAATCCGGAGCGCGCTATCGGTAATACAGGCGCATATTGACACTCGCTATACCATACAAAATTTAACTCAGGCGATGTAAAACGCCACACCAAACCATTTCCAACCTCCAGTGGTTGATTCCACAGGATTTTATTATGTATATATTCCCTATGGACTTGAAAATAATGTTCTATTTCTTCATGCGTCGGTATGGAATCCTTAGAAACTATCAGCACTCGATGTCGGGCTTCCTCATCAAGATGTTCAAGAAGAGAAAGTTCCATATATCCTTTATCCACGACACCACGTTCTGCCACACAACCACCACACATCATAACCATTGATGCCAATGCCATAAAAGAAATTATCCTTTTCATATAATATACGTATTTCAAGTTTAAATCCGTGCGTTAAGTAGCATGTAATTTCAACCGACTACTTCTCTAATTATGAGGTTGTATGACATACTCACAATCTGCCTGAACAAATGTAATCTGTGTCGGATCTTGAAAATACACAATCCATTTTATGCAAGAAGACTCAAAATTTGCAGGAATATCAAATTTAAATGAGTTATCAGACTGAACACTCAACCCTATATTATGAAAATCATTAGGTTGATACGTTACTGTATCTCTTTCGTTAATATATTTAACCTCGGATGGAGGTCCTGACGAAGATACATCGAGTTGCAACCCATCTCTCGGAACATCTACAATCATTGTTGCACCACAAACTCCTGCATACCAAGCAAAATCCAAATCAGGAGAACTGAATCGGCATATTTTAGAATATCCACCCACGCAAAAGTATCCCAAATACTTGAAACACTCCTCGTAATTCATATGCACGTCGGGAGCTACTATTATGAAATTACTCCTTAAAGAGGAGTGCTCAATAAGCTCAAGCTGTATTTCTGACAGACGATTAATCCTCTTTGTACTCCCACATCCACTCGCAGCAATAAGGCTAATCGCCATAAATATCAAAGTCGTCGCTTTAAGTCTCGGCATAATTTCGGGGATAAACTGAATTGAATAATTGCATCAGCTTTACACAGATGCTTTTTCTCTCTTACAGTGAAGTTGTTTAAAATTTTTACGAAAAACATAAAATGAAGGATATTTTTATTCAAGTGCAATCTTAATTAATATTTTGGCATCTTTCGGCCCTCTTCATCGGCCGCAATGCCCGCATTGCTCCCCCTTTGAGAGCCGAAATCTGCTCCAAATCTTAATTAACCTTGCACTTGAAAAAAGTTTAAACAACTTCTGTATTTAAATTTGACCAGCTACGTGTAATTATTGGGGTTTACAACCTCCAGTTACTGTCCAATCTCCGTATCTCCTATACATTTTATTATCAGTAGGACAAAGGCCTTCTGAATTTAGTTTGTTTGAAAATGGATTATATTGTACAGAATCCAAATTATTTTGGTCTTTAAGAAATACATACCATCCATCATTTTTTTTGTCAACCTGCCCCCATACACAGTGCCATAATGGGAGTAATTTCTGACTTATAAGCGGCACTCCTTCAGACGTAGAATGAATCGGATATCCATTTGAATCTGTTGGATATTTTGACCGCGTCACAATTCCATCAATAATCCACGCATGCTGTATGGTCGTATCTTCCAAATTTCTTCCAAGGCATATTAGAGGAGCCGTTGAATATTTTAATGTTTTACTTCCAGATATAAGTGTTTTTCCTTTTGTCATAAAAGCAACGATACTATCAAAACGGCTCTTTAAATTATTATTATTAAATAGCACATTATTATATCCCAAACGGGTTAACGTTGGAATAAGTCGTTTTGCCATTGTAGAGCTCCCTTTATCAGAATAAGTAGTATTCAAAAGATTGCTTTCTCCTAGGAATTTAAGCATTTCTGCCACTTTTACGTCTTTTTTCTGTGTATTACTATCATATAACATTACATCCCAGTCAAATTTAAAATATTTATTATTGCTGAGATAGACTATTCCTGTTGGCTGCTCATAATAACTAAGAAACATACCTAATGATAATGGCACACAACCAACTGGAATTTGATTAGAGCTTCCACTCTGAACAAATGCATTATAAGGCGCCAGCTGCGTCCAACTACTTACATATGAAGAAAGCATCGGTGGTGTATATTCATCAATTTTGTAACCCCAATACTTCCATCCAACCAGAGTACCATCTATCGTAGGGGGAGTTAGAGTATAAGCTATTGCTGAGTTCAGAAAATCACCCAGAATTTGATTGTTGTTAAAATCTTCATAAGTTAGATTTCCTACTGGAGCAATCGCATAAATATCATTTATTTCTAGGTTTGCTCCCAAAAGTGCATACCCTTTATTTGCATCATAATTCACAAGATATAACAAAGTATCTATACTACCACGTGTCGTCTGTTGTGTTACCGAATGAATTGTCGCCACTTTCCTGGAAGTGCGAGTATCTTCTCCTATTAGTTTAAAAAACGCATCTGCTCTTTCTAGCGCCAATTCAAGTGATGTTTTATTATAAACTGACTCTGGTTCATTTTGCAAAATTGCATCATCTGAACATGCAGACATAAAAATAACCAATAGAATTACTACTACTTTTATTTTGGTAAATATTGACTTCATAATATAATTATGGTTAAAGAAGTTGTTAATAATTGCATCAGCTTTACACAGATGCTTTTTCTCTCTTACGATTTGAATCGTATATTACAAGGTAGACGAAGTTTTTTAACTCTGAAAAAAGTAAAAGGTATAAGCTCTTTACAAAAATCTAATGAGTTAACCTCAGCTATTCTTAATTGCAAAATAAGGCATAAAAAATTAAAACTGCAAATAAAATGATAAAAAAATAAAAATTGCTTTATGACAATGATTCCGGCGGGAGGCTCCGTCATGTGGAGCTCTCCCGCCGGAATATGCGGATTAGGGGGCGTTGAACCCCGCGATTGGAATATCGGTTACTTCACGAGCACCTTCCAGGTGTAGCCTGCAAGTTTCACAAGGTATACACCTGAAGCCACGCTGATCTCATGATTGTCGACACCTGCGGCTCTGTAGATATTGGCAGCATCGGCCGAATAGACCTCCACCATCTCGCCTGCGGCGCCACTCACCAGAATGCGTCCGGCAGCGGCCACCACGCGGGCATTGGCCATCACCTCAGCCACCGATGAATACTCCGGGCTCACTGAGTTGGAGAGATCAGACTCGCCACGTCCGGCATATACTACACTCACATTGTAGACCGGCACCACCGCCGCATCATCAAGATGATCGATATAGCGGCGATCCTTCACCGGAGCCTCATTGAGACGCTTCTTGTTGCGATAGATGTTGTAGCCCTCTATCTCAAGTTCCGAACCCTCGCCGGCACTGATGAAGTTGACATCATCAATCATCAGCACATACGCATCGCGCGAGATGGCTCGTATCGCAAAGTAGCGGGCTCCCTCCGGAAGGTCGAAGAAGTACTGGGTCCAGTACCATCCGGTGTCTTTCACCACCTGAAGCGATTTGAATGAATCAAGCTCCTTGTCGGTAGTGGAATAGAGCACCTCAAATGTCTCAGGCGCATCCTCAAGCATGGCCTTCGCCCAGAATGAAATGGTCTGGTCAATGCCGGGCAACTCGGGCGAGATGGCCCAGTCGTCGCTGCGCTGGCTTGTGAGCTCTTCGTTGGTGACTGCCATAGAAATCAGACACTGGTCGCCTGAATGTGTGGCATAGAATTGCGGGTCGCTGAAATGATTCACCAGCGGAGCATACGACGCATCCATCACCCACCATGACTGGCGGCTTCCTGCCTTCGGAGCATTGGCCGGCAACTCAACCCAGGGTTCGAAGCCGTAGATATACTGGTGGTCTGCATCCACAAATGTCCAGCCCTCTACCTTGCTTGACCATGCCGAGGCATTATCGAAGCCCTCGATTACATCATCAATCAGCGCACCCTCAAGATTGGGCAGACTCCACTGTAGAGTCACCTCCTTCGGGTCGGTGCTGTAAGTGGCCATCAGGTCGTCGATAGCGGGATATGCGGGATATATGGTGAGCACCTCGAAGTCAGCCGCCTGATTGTTGGCCGCCACCTGGTCGGGGGCATACGCAAGGCGCACACTGTAGACCACACTCTCCGGAGTCACTGCCGAATGCACCGCCGGGAATGTCAATTCGCCGCGGGCGTCAGAGGGCAGCCCCTGCATCGCAACCCGGTCGATTACCTCACCGTCGCGCAGAAGCTCGATGCTGAATTCGCCGGCATCATTGAGTCCGTAGTTGGCATAGGCCACTCTGATCGGACATGTGTTGCCGCTCTTGACACGCTCGGGAGCCGACACTTCGGTCAGCGCCAGGTCATAGTTGCGGCGCTGACGCACCTGCAGGTTGTCAAGATGCAGATACTGGTAGCTGCGCACAGTGCCCACAAGCTTCAGACGCACGCTCTTGCCGGCATATGCATCGAGCGGAACTGCCACACGATGCCAGTCCTCTGTGCCGAAATCGCTCAGGCGCCAGCTCCCCAGACTCTGATAGTCGTCGCTGCCTGAGGCTGCAAATACCTCCATCTCATTATCATCCGGAATCTCACCCACCATGTTGTAGACATAGAATGTGAGCATCGGCGAGTCGACACCTGCAAGATCGATCTTGCCCAGCTGCAGATAGCCCTGGCTACCTATCGCATCGCCAAACATATAGAGCATGCCATTGTCGGCATCCTGCGACTGCACCTCCTCAAAGTAAGAATCTGAAGCATTATCCCAGAAAGTCTTCGAGTCCGAGCCACCCATCACGTAAGTGTATGAGGCCTGGATGTCGGGGAATGAATCCTCGTAGGGAGCCGGATCGGGTTCGCCAAGCGGCACATACTCGGTCATTATACCCTCGTAGTTCTCACCTCCGGCAGTCTCAGCCGTCACACCAAACTGGAAGAAGAGCTGCGGCTCATCTTCGGCGATGATGCGGAAGGTGGTCGATGTGCCGGTCAGTCCGGCTGCCACCTTCATATCCTGACCGGTCACATTGGTCCAGATATTATAGGTGACATTATCAGGATTCAGCGGCGAGCCGTCGATATAGGTCGTCACCGGAGTCCATTCGATTCTCACCACACCATTGACATCTGTCTCCATAGCCTTGGCAAATCCGGGAGTAGCCGGAAGATTAATGCCGGCATAGGCATTGATGCGGGCATCGAGTCCGGCACCATATTTATTATAGGCACGCACCAGATAGCTGTGCTCACCCTCTGTGAGACCATCCTCGTCAGTATACTCTATCTCCGAGCCGGGAAGCGGATTCTCAATGGTGTGTATCTTATCTTCGTCGCGGTATATCTCCACGTATGATATCTCGGTCAGCGGATCCCCCGAGAGGTCATTCTCAGGCATACGCATGCGCAGCGTCATGCGCAGCTCGCCATCGATGTCGGGAGTAGCCGTCAGATCATACACTGCCGCCGGCACCATCCCCTCGGCCGAGGCTGAGATGATGAGGTTGGTGGCGTAGGTCCACCACATGCCGGGCTTCGTGATATTATGTATGCCGAAATACACCGGGCCATCGGCTGTGCCTACGGCCGTGCCGCCGAATGTCTGATAGGCCGTCGACACCACATCCACCGGACCCACAGCCACTTCAGTCATGGCCTCGGGGGTCGGGGCTGAGCCGTAGCGTATCTCCACGATACCGGGATAGTCGGCATCGCGCACCTTTAGATCAACCGACACCGGATGGAACCCGCTGCCGCTCAGATTGATGGGAGGAGTGAAAATCCAGTCGTCGGCCGCTGCATCCTCACCCACATTGGCGGTGATCTCGCCACTGTAGTACTGCCATGTGCGCATATCGCCGTCAGCATCCACCACTGTAAAGAGATTGAACTCATCGGCCGTGTCAAACGAACTCTTGAAGGGCGTCGAGGCCACACCTACCGACACCGGGTTAGACTCACCCTCCTCCGAAGGTGAATAATTCCATATTGCTGTTACCAGATAACGGTATACATGCAGCTCGCCGTCGAAATTATTGTCAACAACGCTCGTGGCCGATGTAGCCTCAGCCAGCACATAACCATCAGGATAACGCTCCACACGATATGTCATCTCCTCGCCCGAAAGGTCGGCCCCGGAAGCGGTGGTGAACACCGCAGGCCAGCTCACACTGACACTGCCGTCGGCCATCTTCGTGGCCATCGGCTCGGGGGTAGCGGCCGGCATGAAGCCCGCGCCGGCCTTCGCTGTCACACCCTCGCTGCGACCGGCCTCATTGGCCACAGTCACATTGAAGGTGTATACCTTTGTGTCGTCGACCGACACATCCACGCTGTAGCTGACTCCGGGATAAGCATTCCCCGAAGCAATCTCAGCGCCATCAGCCTCGATGCTATAAGTGAGCTGAGTGCCCAGTTCGGAGCCTGCCACATCCTTTACGGGTGCAGTGAACTCTACATAGCCATCGTGCCCCCCACCGGGGAAACGCACCTTCACATCCGTCACCGCCGCCGGAACTCCGGCTGCCGACTGAGCCAACGCTATCGCCGGCGTCAGACTCATGCAGGATGTGATTACAAGTGAGAATAAATGTTTCATAAGCAAGTATTGTATTGATAGTACTTGTCTCCATTACCCCGATATTATCAAAACATCGCGATAATGAATATTCACAAATATAAGCACTACTTTTGATTTGCCAACCTTTTATCTGCCATTTTTATCAAATTTATAAAAATTACTTATCATAGCGTAACCCACCAATACTATACCGCGGAAGATTCGTATCCCTCCGCCCGGCAAGTTCAACCCCGCGGTCCGCAATGCGCCCCTTACCCAACTTCCATAAGCATGCACAGCATCATGCGGTGTATCATAGCCGACGTCCATGTGAAAAATAAGCGTATCTGTAGAAGTATCTCATTTTTTTTGATTATATTTGTCAATCCGTGTCTGCAAGCGCGGAATATGGTTATAATCAACTTGCAAGATGAGAGATAGAATTTTACTTTGCCTGGCTCATATGTCGGGCCGCGAAATGGACTTCATCAAGGAGGCATTCGACCAGAACTGGGTCGTGCCGTTGGGTCCGAATGTAAATGGATTTGAAGCCGATCTCGAGGCTTTCTGCAATAATCGTCCCGGGCGCGAACCGCTGCATAAAAAGGTGGTGGCCCTCTCGGCCGGTACGGCGGCGGTGCATCTGGCTCTTGTGGCCTGCGATGTCGGCCCGGGCGATGAGGTGATGGTGCAGTCGTTCACTTTCTGCGCTTCGTCGCACCCGGTGACTTATGTAGGGGCGACTCCGGTGTTTGTCGACTCCGAGCCCGAGACCTGGAACATCGACCCCGAACTCCTCGACAAAGCCATCGCCGACCGTATCGAAAAGACAGGCCGCAAGCCGAAGGCCATCATTCCGGTGGCGCTCTACGGCATGCCTTATAAGATAGATGAGATTCTGAAAGTGGCCGAGAAGTATGATATCCCGGTCATCGAGGATGCTGCCGAAGGTCTGGGTTCACGATATGAGGGACAGGTGCTCGGCACATTCGGACGCTATGGAGTGCTGTCGTTCAACGGCAACAAGATGATCACCACCTCAGGCGGCGGCGCCCTGATATGCCCCGATGAAGAGGAGGCCCGACGTGTGCTCTGGTTTGCGACACAGGCCCGCGAGTCCTATCCCTACTATCAGCATGAGGCCATCGGCTACAACTACCGCATGTCGAACATCTGCGCCGGCATTGGCCGCGGCCAGATGACTATCCTCGATGAGCATATCGAGCATCACAAGCATGTGCAGGCCCTCTACTGCGAGCTGCTCAAGGATGTGAAGGGTATCACAATGCACTGCGCTCCATCGCCGGCATTCGATGCCAACTACTGGCTCTGCACCGCCACTCTCGACCCCGACCTGCACATCAAGGGTGAGGAGAATTCCTATAAGAGTGTCATCACAGGCGCTGTGGGTGGCGCTGCGGGTGTGACCCATACCGCACAGACCGCCGTCACCGACTGCCAGCCCAACGCCAATGTCGAGGCGCTGCGTGTGGCTCTCGACAAGTGTGGCATCGAGGCTCGTCCGCTCTGGAAACCGATGCACCGCCAGCCCGTGTATGCACAGAATCCGGCATACGTCAACGGCGTGTCGGAGGCACTATTCAAGGTTGGCATCTGTCTGCCGGCCGGACCCTGGGTCAGCGACGATGACGTGCGCTATATCGCCCAATCTATACGCGAGGCTATCCTCTGAGAGCCCCGCAGCGTAAGAGGCTGAATCAATCATACGCAATAAATGCCGTGCACCGCAGTCGGCGTCGCCTACACGACGCGCTGCGATGCACGGCATCACTTATAATCACTTATGTCATTAATCACTTATCAACGCAGCCCAACTTATATCAGCGCCACGGTGATTATGCCCCATATCACGAGCAGGACATTGCTCACAGCATAGGTCACCGTATAGCCGAGCGTAGGCAGATTCGACCCTATCGACTCCTGCACCGCACCGAGGGCAGCTGTACATGTGCGTGTGCCCGCACAGCAACCAAGTGTCAGGGCCGGATTGAAGCGGAATACATACTTGCCCAGCACCAATCCCACCACAAGCGGAATCAACGTGGCTATCGCACCCACACCAAGCAACCCCCAGCCCACCTGATGCAGACCGCTTACAAACGTCGGCGCGGCATCTATGCCTATGACGGCGATAAAGGTATTCAGTCCGAGATTATTCATCAGCCAAAGGGCCGGAGCAGGAATATATCCGTATTTCGGCCGGCGCGTGCGGAGCCATCCGAACACCAGACCGGCGATAAGGCTGCCGCCGCTCACACCGAAACTGATCGGCACCCCGTCGATTACCAACGGTATCGCACCGAGAAATGCTCCGATAAATATGGCCAATCCCAGAAACATGATGTCGGTGCGCGTGGTGGGCACATCAAGCACACCTATCTTCTCGCTCACCTTGCGCAGATTCTCCTTGCGCCCAACGAGCACGAGTGTATCGCCCCGACGGAACACCAGATCCTCAGTCACCGGCGTAGGCTCATGGTCCTGAATCACCTCCTCTATCATTATGCCATGCATCGAATGACTGTCGCGCAGCTCCTTGAGGCTCTTCCCCACCACGAGTTTCGAGGTCACCAGCACCGGAATGCGCTCCATCGGATACTCCAGCAATTCGGTATCGTTGATCTCCGGACCGAGAAAACCCTTGTTCTCCATCAGAAACTCACGGCGTCCGCACACCACCACCTTGTCGCCCACACGTATCTCACTCTCAGGTGTGGCCACCTCTATGCTGCCGTCAGGACGGCGGATGCGGTCTATATAAAGTATCTTGCCGAGTGTGCGCAGATAATGCTCTATGGTCTCCACCTTATGTCCACCCGCAAAATATGGCTGACGCACCTCGAAGGCGCGAAACGCCACTGTGCGCAGTGCATTGATATTCACCGGATCTGACTTCCACGACGATTCATTCATCTCTGCCTCAAGCCGCGCGGCCTCAGCCTTCACCTTGTCGAGGCCACCAAGAAACCATGGGCCCAACGTGCCGAGCATGATGACGGTGCCCAGAGTGCCGAACACATAGGTCACGGCATAACACACCGGCATGATGTCGATCATCGACTGCTTGAGGTCGGCAGCCACATTGGTGTTGCCAATTGCATCGCCACCCACTGCCAGCAGCGACGAGCAGGTCTGCGAGCCCGAAAACATACCCACAGTCTCACCCTTGTTATATCCCATCCACTTCGCCATCAGGAAGGTCGCGCCAAAACATGTGGCGCTCATCAGCACCGCAAAGAGCACCTGCTTCAGACCCATCCCCTTGAGCGAACGGAAAAACTGCGGACCCACACTATAGCCCACCGAGAAGAGGAACAGCATGAAGAACACCGTCTTGATCTGCGACGACAATTCGATGCCAAGCTGCCCCACTCCGATGGCTATCAGCAATACAGATGTGACGGGTCCGAGCGAGAAATTCTTATACTTGAACTTACCCACCCAGAAGCCGAGTCCTACCGTCAGAAAGAGCACCAACACCGGATTCTGACGCAATATACCAAGACAGAAATCCATAAATTACGTTCTATTTATTAAAAAAATGTTGTTTCGCACTAAAAATACGCACATTATTAACACGTTATTACTGCCAGACCCACAAAATGTATCGTGAGCCACTGAACTGATTTTTAGTTTTCGTAAAAAGTTTAAATCAGTTCATAGTGGAATATCATAAAATAGTGTCACCATGCGTTATTATCATAACAATATATTTTTTATATCGGTTTACCGCCCCATGAAGTGATTTCCTCGGGGCTGTCAGCAGCCGGAAAATTTCACCATTGAAGCTATTTAGATATAGAAGCTCTAAACAGCGTCATCTACTGGAGAATTATCAAGACTTCCTATTTTTATCAACCAGGGTCCGACATGCCCATCCCGGTGCACATGCATCACTCTGCGCACCATAAGGCATGAACCCACAAATCATTCAGATGAAGAAAATTCCAGTCATCCAGGCTCTCCTTCCTGTCATCACGCTCCTGGTGTGTGTGGTGACGGCTCTGATAGTCAAAGGCTCCGGTTTCGTGGCCGACTATAGTTATGCAATGCTGCTCGGCGCCGCGGCCGTGGCTCTGGCCATAGGCATGGGCCGACGCTGCTCACGCAAGGAGTTGGCAGATGGACTGCGCACCGCCGCGCGGCAGACTCTTCCGGCAGTGCCTATACTGTTGCTCATCGGCACCGTCTCGGCCACATGGATGCTCTCAGGAGTAGTGCCCATTCTTATCAGCGCCGGACTGCAGTATATCAATCCGCCGCTGTTTCTGCTCACAGCCTGCTGCGTGTGTGCGCTCATCTCCCTGCTGACCGGCAGCTCCTGGACTACAATCGCCACTATCGGCGTGGCCTTTATCGGCATCGGCACACTGCTCGGATTCTCGCCGGCCTGGAGCGCCGGAGCTATTATTTCAGGGGCGTATTTCGGCGATAAAATCTCACCACTCTCCGACACGACTGTGCTGGCGGCATCATCATCCAAGGTGAATCTATTCGTGCATATCCGCTATATGCTCATCACCACCATCCCTTCGCTGATAATAGCGCTGGCGGTGTTTACAATCGCCGGCATCCTCATGCCTCTCTCGGCTGCCTCGACCCACACCTCCATGACCGCGGCGCTGGCGGATACCTTCAACCTCAACCCATGGTTGTTTGTGATTCCGGCCTGCACGGTGACTCTGATTCTGCTGCGCGTCAACACACTCTTCACCCTCGGTATATCGTCGCTGCTCGGACTCATAGGCATCTTCATATTCCAGCCCCAGATCATTGCTGAAATCGGCGGGGGCGACCTGCTGCATCAACTCGCTGCCGGGGCCCACATCCTGCTCACCGACACAGCCGTGGCCACCGGCGACGCCGCCCTCGATGAACTCGTGGCCACCGGCGGGATGCTCGGCATGCTCCCCACAATATGGCTTATCCTCAGCGCCATGGTCTTCGGAGGCATCATGATGGGCACCGGACTGCTGCGCCGCATCACCGAAGCCTTCACATCTGTGCTGCGCAACCGCATCAGCGCCGTCGGTGCCACAGCCGCCTCCGGCCTGTTCCTCAACGCCGCCACCGCCGACCAATACCTCTCGATAATCATCGGCGGCAACATGTACCGCGACCTCTACCACCGTCTCGGCCTCGAAGGGCGCCTGCTCAGCCGCACACTCGAAGATTCTGTGTCGGTCACCTCGGTGCTGATTCCCTGGAATAGCTGCGGTGTCACCCAGTCAGCGGTGCTCGGAGTGGCCACACTCTCCTACCTTCCCTATTGCATCTTCAATTATCTGAGCCCCTTTATGAGCCTGCTGATAGCCATAAGCGGCTTCCGCATCATCTCGCGTCCGGCCGCCGCATCGGCCGCCGATGAAGCCCCCGGACTTGAATGTCCGGCTCAGCTCACCGACTGACCATCCTCCTCCCCCACTTCATCTCCGCATAGATAAATCCGAGGGGTATGCCCGACGTCTGAATGCGTCGTCGGGCATACCCCTCGGAATGTTATTAGTAGCCTGCCTGTAATCTGACACCGCGTGATTACATCATTAGCCCGCGGTCAAGATATGATGGATCAGACAGTCAGTATCTCCTTCTCCTTCTCGGCAAAGGCATCGTCGATTTTCTTGATATAGCGGTCATGGAGCTTCTGCACCGATGCCTCGCCATCCTTCTGCACATCCTCAGGCATGCCGTCGGCCTTCACAGCCTTCTTGAGCGCATCGATAGTGTCGCGGCGGGCATTGCGCACCGACACCTTGGCATTCTCTGCCTCAGCCTTGCACTGCTTCACCAGAGCCTTGCGGCGATCCTCGGTCAGCGGCGGAATCGACAGACGTATCACCTCACCATTATTCTCGGGCATGATGCCGAGGTCTGAATTGATGATGGCTTTCTCAATCTCCTTGAACATCGATTTCTCCCAGGGAGTGATGGCGATGGTGCGCGCGTCAGGCACACTCACATTGGCCACATTCGAGATCGGAGCCATCGAACCGTAGTAGTCCACACGTATCGCATCAAGCAGACGCGCCGATGCTTTTCCGGCGCGGATGTGCGAGAGTGTGTCGTCGAGATATTCGACTGCAAGCTGCATCGAATCCTCTGCATTCTGAAGATATTCCTTTAATTCCATATATTTGTATTTTTTTTGATTTTTATGCATTATTTAATCACGCCTTCAGGGTCGGTATGCAAGTCGGCCATTCCGGCCATTTTCTTGCAATATCTTTAGCATCGCTATGGGCGCTTTATCCTGATATGCGCGGTCTGATTCAAGCCTCAGCCGCACTCCTGCCAAGGGGCTTGTCAGGGGTGGATGAAGGTGCCCACATTCTCGCCGGCGAGCATCTTTGCCAGATTACCCTCGATGTCCATATTGAAGACATAGATGGGCATGCCGTTCTCCTTGCAGAGGGCGGTGGCGGTGAGGTCCATCACCTTCAGATTGCGCCCAAGCACCTCGTCGTAGGTGATGGTGTCAAACTTGGTGGCGGTAGGATCCTTCTCGGGGTCGGCGGTGTAGACACCATCCACACGCGTGCCTTTGAGCATCACGTCGGCCTCGGTCTCGATGGCCCGCAAAGCCGAACCGGTGTCGGTGGTGAAATAGGGGTTGCCCGTACCGGCACTGATGATGGCCACCTTACCCTGCTTCAGAGCCTCTATAGCCTTCCACTTCGAATAGGGCTCACCGATGGGGAACATACCCACGGCCGTAAGCACCACAGCCGGCTGACCTATCGACTCGAGTGCCGAACTCAGAGCCAGCGAATTTATCACCGTGGCGAGCATACCCATCTGGTCACCCTTCACACGGTCAAAACCATTGGAGGCTCCGCTCAGTCCGCGGAAGATGTTGCCGCCACCGATCACGATGGCCACCTCCACACCATGCTCAACCGCATCCTTGATCTGAGCCGCATATGATGCCAGACGCTTGCTGTCGATGCCATAACCCTGCTCTCCCATCAGGGATTCGCCTGAAAGTTTAAGAAGTATTCTGTCAAATTTCATCTCTACTCATTTTTTTTACAAATATAACCCTTTTTTTTATTGAAGCCCACCTCAGAGCTTATCTTTTTTATGAAGAAGTATCACCTCCCTATATATTAATGCATCCGCCATCTTGTCGCGCGGGTTATCGACATCCCGGAACTGCTTGTCAATAACCTGTCAATAACTTGTCAAAAAGCCTTGAAAAACCGGTCAATAACCATGTCAAAAACGCGTCAACAAATATATAGGCCCTTAATTTGGAAATACACTATTTTTTACATCCCCCTCATTCTCACCCCACTCCCCGCCGGGTCATTGACCACCCTGTCGATAACCGACACCCTTTTCAACATCTTTTAGACATGCCTATGCCCTCAAATCCGAATTTATTGACTATCTTTGCCATCTCAACAAGGTTGTCAATAAACTCCGTATCTCAATGATAATGAGAGATACGGCATGTCAATAACCTGTCAAAAAAGCTGATATGCGATGTCAATATCCACATATCCAAATTTTTAGGCCGAAAGTTATTGTCAGTTATTGACAGCATATATTGTTGTTGATATTTTTATTAATTGAATTTTAAAATTTATAAATCAAATAATAACTATGGAGAAACCCATGTCAGAACTCAAAAAAGAGATACTCCGGCTCAAGACTGAGAAGAACGCACTGATAATGGCACATTATTATACGCGCGAGGAGATTCAGGAGATTGCCGACTTCATCGGCGACTCTCTGGCTCTTGCCCGCAAGGCGGCGCAGACTGATGCCGACATCATCGTGATGTGTGGCGTGCATTTCATGGGTGAGACCGCCAAGATTCTCTGCCCCGACAAGCGGGTGCTCGTGCCTGACATGGCTGCCGGCTGCTCGCTGGCCGACAGTTGCGACCCTGAGGAGTTCGCGGCTTTCGTGGCTGAGCATCCTGACCACACTGTGGTGAGCTACGTCAATACGTCGGCCGCAGTGAAGGCTCATACTGATATTGTGGTCACCTCGGGCAATGCGCGCAAGATTATAGAGTCGCTGCCGGAGGATGAGAAAATCATATTCGGCCCCGACCATAATCTGGGGGAATATATAAATTCTGTCACAGGGCGCCAGATGCTGCTCTGGAATGGCGCATGCCATGTCCACGACCGTTTCTCGATAGAGAAGATTCTCGAGATGAAGCGCGAGCATCCGGGGGCGAAGATTCTGGTCCATCCGGAGTGCCGACGTCCGCTGCAGATGATTGCCGACAAGGTGGGCTCTACAGCCGCGCTGCTTGAGTTTGCTGCGGCCGATGATGCGCGTGAGTTTATCGTGGTCACCGAGAGCGGCATACTCTTCGAGATGCGCAACAAGTGCCCGGAGAAGGTGTTTCTTCCGGCTCCGGCCGAGGATGCCGAATGCCAGTGCAACGAGTGCGATTTCATGAAGCTCAACACGCTGCAGAAGGTGCGCGACGCACTGCTTAATGAGGCTCCAGAGATTCATGTCGATCCGGCGGTCGCCGAGCGTGCGCTGCGCCCCATCAACCGTATGCTTGAGCTCTCTTGAAGCGCTGGGGTACCACGCCATACCACTCCACTGAATTTAGCAATGCTATGATGCGCTTTGGTGGCTGAGCAGTGCGTTCGGATATGGAATATCAATTGCATTTTTATGCGTATAAAATGAATTGATAATATGGTGTAGCCGAGGCTGCGGCTTGACTGGAAAAAATTCCTTCATTTTATATTTTTCGTAAAAAATTTAAGCAACTTCGGTCTCAGTTTTCAGAGATGGAGAAGAAGAAAAAGAATATACTCGAGCTCACGAATTGCACCCTTGAGGAGTACCACGACCTCCACAAATTGCCGATAGCGGTGATGGCCGACAATGTGCGTTCGGCGCAGAATATCGGGGCCATGCTCCGCACTGCCGATGCCTTTCTTATAGGTGAGTTCATCATGGCGGGCATATCGGCCACTCCCCCTTCGGCCGAGATTTCGAAGACGGCTCTCGGTGCGGAGCAGAGTGTGAGCTGGCGGCATGTGGAGGATGCCTTGGCTGAGGCTGAGGCAATGCAGCGCGATGGATGGATGGTTTGTGTGCTTGAGCAGACGCATAATTCGGTCGACCTGCGCCGGCTCCCTCTGCAGCGCGATGCGATGAGGCAGCGGCGTGGCGTCTTGCTGGTGGTGGGCAATGAGGTGCATGGAGTCAACCAGCAGATTGCCGACATGGCTGATCTGACGATAGAGATACCGATGCACGGCACGAAGCACTCTCTCAATGTGAGTACCTCGGCCGGAATCGCCATGTGGGAACTCTATAAACTTCTTGGCGACGCCTGAGAAAGGGTCGATTCCTTACATTTGACCCCTCATTGCTTCATTTTATAATTTCGCAAAGAGTATAACCCCTTCATAGGTAATTCAGACACTGATGATATCGGTAATACTGCCATGCTATAATGTTGAGCCATGGATTGAGGCCACACTCGACTCCGTGCTTGCCCAGACCTGCGCCGACCTGGAGGTGATAGCGGTCGATGACGGCAGTACGGATGCGACACTGTCGATTCTTGAGCGCTATGCGGCGGCTGACGGGCGGGTGCGCGTCATGTCGCAGCTGAATGCCGGACCCTCGGCGGCGCGTAATCGCGCGCTGGCAGTGGCGCAGGGTGATGTGATAGCATGTGTGGATTCCGACGACCTTCTCCCCTGCGATGCGCTTGAGCGGATGCTCGATGTGATGCGCCGCGAGGATGCCGATATCGTCGAGGGTGGAATGGTGGAGTTTGACGAGGGTAAGGAGGTCAACCTTCATCCGGTGCGCCCTGCCGGGATGGGATGCCGCAGGCTCACCGGCGAGGAGGCTGCCGCAGCGAGTCTTTATCAGCGGGGAGTGACCTCTTCAATGTCAGCCAAACTTTATCGCCGCCATATATGGGACGACATCGCTTTTGAGCCTGGCATATTATATGAGGACCTTGACCTTTTCTGCCGTCTGGCATTGCGGGCGCGGCGCTATGTGGTGTGTGATGCCACGGTCTATTACTATCGTCAGCGCCCGGGCAGCATCATACACACTTTCAATGAGCGCCGGCTGGTGGTGCTCGATGTGACGCGCCGACTCCATCAATTCATGCAGACTTCATATCCGCAGATAGCATCGGCGGCTGCCGACCGTCGCCTTTCTGCAAATTTCAATATGCTGGGGCTGCTGCTCAATGACACCACGCTTGACCCGTCGGCGCGCGAGCGCCATATAGCTGAGTGCATGCATACCATAAAGTCTCTGCGGCGTGGCTCGCTGTTCGATAGCCGCGTGCGCCCTGTCAACCGTGTGGCGGCGCTCCTGTCGGCCATTTTGCCCGCTTCGGCGCTTAAGCTGCTGCTGCGCCACCGCTACCGTAATGCCTGAGCACCGCCTTTTGTTGAGTGAAAAAGAGTCGGCGGCAGTCATTTGTTGGAGGCAAAATAATCTACTTATTTACAGAGTGTTGTGAAAATGTAGACTGAATGTAGACCGCGCATGTAGACCCCAAGGTTGCAAAAAAAAGTAATTTTGTGGCCTCATCAAATATTTTACATGCGTATGAAGAAAAGACTGCTGCTTACACTTGTTGTGGCAATCTCTGGACTGGCGAGTGCCATGGCCTATGACCCCGATGCATCCAATATCAAGCGGGTGGGCAATTACATCTATGAGCTTCAGATGAATGGGGAGTGATACACCGGCTATGCCTCTCTGATTGATGTCAAGGAGGGGTATCAGCCTACAGGTGAAATCACAATTCCCGGAAGTGTCACCATCGACGACACGCGTTATGTGGTCAATACCATCGGCGCGCGCTACGAGGCTGAGAACTGGTTTGAGGCCGACCGTGCCTTCAAGGATTTTCCGGGCATCACACGTGTCAACATCCCGTCGACAATCTCCTCTATCGGTTCGACTGAGTTCATAGGATGCACTGGCATCAATGAGTTTCATGTCAATGCAGCCAATGAGTATTTCAAGGACCTGGATGGTGTGCTGCTGCATCGTTTCGGCGCTGAGGCCTCATGGCGTCTCTTCCGCATGCCTCCGGCGCGCCCGAAGACCAAATACACTCTCCCCGATGAGGTCTATTATATGGACCGCTGCGCCTTTGCCGACAACAAGAGCATCAAGCTGATCATTATGAATGAGAATGGTTGGTTTGGTAATCCCTACTGGGCTTACGGCAACAATGGCATACGTGAGATTGATGTCAGCAAGAGCTCGCATTATAAATCGGTCGACGGGATAATCTACACCAACGATGGCATACTTGCCGCCGTACCGCCGCGTCTGGCGCTCGATTCATTTGTGGTGCCGGCAAGTTGTAGGGAAATAGGTATGGGTGCGTTCTGCAACACCATCATACCCGAAGTCACGATTCATGACAAGTGTGACATCGGCCACTATGCCTTCAGTGGCTCCGCAATAAAGACCCTGAAATATAATGGCGATGCGGTGGCGATTAGTCCGTCGGCGGTGTGCCTGTTGTGTCCGGAGCTTACAGAGGTGCGCATCACCGGCACCGCTGCCAAGCCGCTCACCATCGAACGCTATGCCTTCGCACTCTGTCCGAAGCTCTCTAAGGTGGAGCTCTCATCGGTGAATACGACTGTCAATATGGGGGCTTTCCTCGGTTGTACGGCGCTTGAGGAGTTCCCCTTCGAAAAGGTGAAGAATATGGAGGGTGCCGATTTCACATCATCGTTAGGCCGGCAGTTTGAGGGCTCGGGTCTGACGGATGTGAAGTGGCCCGGGGCTGTGGCGGTTATACCCCCCTCATGCTTCCAGAACTGTGTGAATCTTGCCAAAGTCAGTCTCAATGACTTCACTGAATATGCTGAGACCAGCATCCGCCAGCATGCCTTTGATGGCTGCACGGCCCTGGAACGTATCCAGCTCTCGGCCGTTGACTATGTGCAGACATATTCATTTGATAATTGTCCGTTGCTCAATACTATCTATATCCCTTCGCGGTCTGAGAAAAACGAGATACTTATCTTCGGCGCGTTCGCATTCCACCACAACACAAGAGTATATATCAACACTCCCTATCTTAAGTGGGGCAATGCCTATGGCAGCCACAACAATTATCCTGCCACCTTCATCTGCTCGAATGTGCCCGGCGAGGGAGTGCCGATGTATTGGGAGAAAATATATTGTGCGGCCGGCACTGCGGGCGATTATACGAGTCGTGTCTGCAATGCTCCGGTGGTGGAGATGTTTACTCTCTGGCGTTCCTCCGAGGAGGGCGCGGTGAGATGCGAGTGGGTGCCTGAGATACGCGATGATCTCCGCGTGTCGATGGTGGATATTTTCATCGATGATGAGGAGGCTGAGAAGGATGAGGCCACCGGACTCTGGCGCGTGAAGTCATCAAAACCTGCCCTTGAATCCACCGTCAAGGTGCGTTATCTGATAGATTCAGAGGTACTGATCTCTACCTACGCGCCCAAGATATCCACAGGCGCCTCCGCACCCTCTGTAGCCGAGCCGAAGAGCATCAGCGGCGTCTACAATCTCTCAGGTGTGCGCGTGGCCTCAGACCCCTCGGATCTCCCCTCAGGCTGCTACATAATCACCTACACCGACGGCACATCCTCCAAATTAATCCGATAACCCCAAATTAATCCGATAAAATTATAGGGCTGACTCCAATTTTGGAATCAGCCCTAATTTTATCTAAGTACGTATCCAGGCTAAAAAGAATCAACGGCTCAAAAAGCAGCTTGATTATTAAAGAAAGTGGTAAGAAATTAAGGTAATTCCGAATATTTACCTTAATTTTCTCTTCTCTACAAATAATCAAGGTTTCAGTCGGAACCAATGGTATTATCGGGCCGGGTTTATTCTGACTTGGTTGCCGCTGACGTAGGGTTGTCCGGGCGCGGGTGATTCAATCGGCTGACCTGAGAGGTTGTAGAGGGGCATCTCGGCTTCAGGGTCAGCTGCGATGTCGGTAACTTCCGACTTCGGAGTCGCCTCATAAATTATGGTGCCGTTGTGCTCTACCTTGGTAAGGGTAGTGCTCTCGCCACCGCGATACTGGCCATACTGGCGGTTGTAGACGGGGCCCTTCAGACTGCCGATACCCACCAGAATCTCCCCCTCGCCATAGGGTTCAAAATCCTGCTTATCCTTAAATTCACCCACTTTGATGATTGTGAGTTCAGGATAATCCGGGGCAGCATATCTGCCGAGGCATTCGAAGTAGTCGGGAGTGTCGTGGATGTAGGTGTTTGGCCAGTAGTACTCGGGGGCGAAAGTCTCGATAGGCTCCTCGGCAGTGACGCCGAAGTCGTACATCAGCAGCCACTCATCTCTTTGGAGATGCGGGCGGTAATATACCTTGTCGCCATCGGTCTTGATCAGCCCGCGCGCATGACGTGGTTGCGACTCATCCTCGCGTTGCTGCCAGAGAATCAGCCCCTCGTCGTAGCCCCATTCCTTGAGGTCACCCTCGAGCCAGAATTTCTCGTCATATTCCAGAAGTTTACCGTCATCATCGAGGATATCCCCTCTTACGTGCACACTCCAGACCGTACCCTCAGTAAAATAATTTTGTGCATTTGCCAGAGCAGTAGCTCCACATAGCAAAAGCGCCAATGTCATCTCTCTTTTCATATCGTAGTGAGTTGGTTAGTAAATATTTGTCCAAATTTAATAAAATAATTAAAAAAATCCAATTTCTAAAAAAGAACTTAGATATATTATTTTAAAACTAAGATATAGGTTGCCCCAAATCTCGCTTCCTACCAGGAGTCATACAGTCGGCATAGTAGGCGTCAGCCCCCTGGGAGGAGGGGCGCCATCGCCCCGACCTTGCGGCAAAGGTAGCCGTGTGGGTTACCCAAATCCTTATCTTCATATGTTTATCGCTCCGTGGGTTGCAAACCCACGGAGACTGGAATATTTTATGCTAAATTAATATTGGATTGTCATTTGATACTTACACAAAAGGGTATTTTTCTGAGTCGAGGGTTATTTATACACTTTTGTGTAGTATGACTGATGTAGTCTATGATGGGGCAATAAGAGGATAACACCTTTGGTAGAACTTGATTAATCCCTTTTTGTTTGAGCATATCGGAATTGTCTCGGATGCGAGATAATTGAGCGGATTTCCTATCTTTTGAGTCTCAATTCCAAGGGCGTTCATGACTTTGAGAAGATGGCTGTCTGTCTCTGCTATCATATAGCTGTCGTCCTCACGCAGGATAGGAGCCACGGCAAGAATCATGAGTTGTTTGAATAATGTGATGGTGGAGAATCCAGATTTAGAATCAATGGCAAATCGTCCGATGTGCCAGAATGAGGTTTGGGGTGTGTCTTGTACCTTCTCCAATGGGGATATGTGAAAAATTTTCTCCATGGGAGTGGGTGTCTTCTTATCCCATCTGAACACCCTTATGCTGCCTACTATTATGCCATCATTGTTTCGAACGATAAAACAAGATGAGTTTATGGAGTAGGAAAGCTCTTCCAAATATATTTCATCAATTTCCTGTTGCGCTGTGTCAGGGATTGACTCTGGAGAATGGTGGTTATAGTTTTGAGTCACTACAAATTGAGCAACGTCATGAAGTCGGTTCGCATCTACTCTTAAGATAGAGTAATCGTTGCATGACCATATTACTTTTTCCATAGTTGAGGCAGTTTTGATTTTTTTCGCAAAAATATGTGTATACTATCTCCCGAACGAAACACAAAAGTGTATTTTAAAAAATCTACCTTGAAAATTACCCTTTTGTGTAATGTTCTGTTTTCCTATATGGCTGGATTTTATTAAATTTGTACTGTAAATTGCTCTAACACTATGTACTCCAATATAAAGATAGGAGACTTTTTTTCATTGCATAACTCGGTAGAGAATATAAATGAGTCGGACTATGAGAAAGCCGGACTCATAATAGAGGCTGCGCGAGCATTTGAGCGTAGCACATACCAGTGTGTATATATCATTGACTACTTCAAAAAGGGATTCCTGTATGTCTCTAATAATATCGCCCGTCTATGCGGTAGCGAGTCGGATAAGATAAGAGAATACGGATACAGGTTCTATATAGACTATGTACCTCCGGAAGATTTGAAGATGCTTGTTGAGATTAACAATATGGGATTCAAACTTTTCAATACACTTCCCATAGGCGAGAGGAAAGACTATACAATATCTTACGATTTCCACATAATGAGGGGGAGGCGAAAACGTCTTGTCAACCACAAACTGACACCACTCATTCTGACAAAGGATGGTAGGATATGGTTAGCGATATGTACAATCTCCCTAGCGGCTGGGAACGAGCGGGGGAATGTCATAATGAAGAAACCCAACTCCGGTATGTTCTACCAATACTCGCTGTATGATCACAAGTGGGAGAAATGCAAAGAAATAATACTTACAGATAACGAGCGCGAGGTTTTGTCCCTATCAGCGCAGGGGTATACGATGAACGATATCGCTGACAATTTATGTAAGTCTATCAATACCATCAAAGCCTGTAAACGCAGTATTTTTCAGAAGATGGATGTAAAGAATATAGTTGAGGCTCTGACCTACGCACAGAATCATCAGCTTATATAGACATAATCATGTCGGTTGGTAGCGTAATGAAGAGAAATAGAACTTTGGGAAATATTTAATTTCCTTTTCTGTTGTCAAATCAAACATAGCATTGACGCAATATCCGGCAACAATCCATGATGCTACTGACAACTGTGGAGGAGGGAGTTCTTCTGGTTCATTTAGATATGATTCTATAACATTATCAAGCCAAAGATTTGGCATATCCAAAAAGGCGCAGTAACGGGCTACGAATTCAGCCATCTTGATTTCAAAGCCTTTATAGGATTGTGAAATCTCTGTCAGTTGATATCCGCCAGGCTTGATTATGGTTAAGAAACCTCCCCAACCAAAATTATAGGGGTGTAATACGGGGATTTTCTTCTTTGAACAAAGTTCATCGAATATAAAAGGTAGGTCGCTTTTGAAGTCAAGGGCATTTATTGCTATTTTTACACCGTCAAGCAAGCCTTTTACATTACTTTGGTCAATGTAGGTATTGTAAAATTGAATTTGTGCTTTTGGATTGATTCTTTGGAGCCTTTTTGCAAGACATTCAGCTTTGAATTTTCCGATATCCCGTTTTTCATAGTTTTGACGGTTAAGGTTGCTGAGTTCGACCTTGTCCCCATCAATGAGGATGATATCTTCAAACCCGAAGCGCAAGGCACATTCTGCAATTATACTTCCTATGCCAGCCCCAGCGAGCAAAATCCGTGTCTCGCGAATCTTATTCTGTTCTTCAAGGCTGATATAAATTCTGTTTCTGGTATATCTTTCTTCCATATTGTATATATTAAATCAATGCAAAGATAGATTGAAGAAGACTACTAAACACAACACAAAAGGGTATTTTTTATTTATATCCATCGTTAGTGTCAACTAATAATTTATAAAATACTTATAAATTATTGATATTAAATTTGTTGTAATATATTTTGGAGTCAAATTTTCTTCATATGAAGTTGGATGGTGTCGTATGTAGATGACATCCACTCATCATCGTAAATACATCTATGTGACGGGAGAACGGAGGCTAACGGGAGAACGTGGTTTACGTTCTCTCGTAACCACAGTCCTCCCGTTAGCCCCGTGCTCCCGTCACTTCGTTCTCCCGTTAGCCATCGTTCTTCCGTAACTACCGTTCTTTCGTTTCAGGAAGAGCCTTGACTTACCGGCATTGGGAGGGGCGTAATCGCCATGACCTTGCGGCAATGGTATCCGTAGTAGTTGCCAAAAGTCTTATTTTAAGATGTTAATTAAGCCGTGGGTTGCAACTCCACGGCGACTGGAAACACACGGCAACGGAATGGTGTGGGGCAGCTTCTTTATGTAAAAGAGGATAGAGGGCATTCGGATTCGTCCGGATGCCCTCTATCTGTGTATTCTGATTGGGGTTGATTACTTTTTGAGGAGGGTGCGTCCCTTTTCGATGGCCTGCTCATTGAGCGGAATGAGCTTGTGGTGGCGTTCGGGGAGCGATTTTTTCAGACCTTTGATTACATTCTCCATGGGGAGTTTGTAGTTCATGGCCTCAAGAAGGGCACCCATCACAACCATGTTGTAAGCCTTTGAGTTGCCGATTTCGAGAGTGGCCTCCATCGCGTCGATGGGATAGATGGTGATATCGTCGCGTTTGGGGTGATTGTGGATGCCGTTGGTGTCATAGATAAGTATGCCGCCGGGCTTCACCTTCGGAGCGAACTTGTCGAGGCTCTGCTGGTTGAGAGCGATTACATTGTCGAATGAATCGAGCACAGGAGATGAGATTTTCTCGTCAGAGAGAATCACAGTCACGTTGGCGGTGCCACCGCGCTGTTCGGGGCCGTAAGAAGGCATCCATGTCACCTCTTTGTCGTCCATCAATCCTGAGTAAGCCAGGATCTTGCCCATCGAGAGCACACCCTGTCCGCCGAAGCCGGCGATGATGATTTCTTCTTTCATAGTAGTGTTATCTGCTGTATGGGAATTATTCGTTCTTAAGGTCGCCGAGGGGATATTTGGCAAACATGTGTTCGGCCATCCATTCGTTGGCCTTTTCGGGGCTCATCTTCCAGCCGGAGTTGCAGGTGGCCACGACCTCCACTACAGAGGTGCCCTTCTTGTCGAGTGCATTCTGGAATGCCTTCTTGAGAGCGGCTTTGGTCTTGCGCACATTGGCGGGAGTATGTACTGACTGACGGGTGACATAGCATGTGCCGTCGAGGATAGCCATGAGGTTGGTGATTTCGAGCGGGTGGCCGTTGAGGTCCACGCGACGTCCGTAGGGGGTGGTGGCAGTCTTTTGGCCCACGAGAGTAGTGGGGGCCATCTGTCCGCCTGTCATGCCATAGATGGCGTTGTTGACGAATACCATCACGATATTCTCGCCACGGTTGGCGGCGTGGATAGACTCAGCGGTGCCGATAGCCGACATGTCGCCGTCACCCTGGTAAGTGAACACCACATCCTCGGGCCAGAGGCGCGAGATGGCAGTTGCCACAGCCGGAGCACGACCGTGGGCGGCCTCTACCCAGTCAACATCGATATAGTTGTAGGCAAACACGGCGCATCCCACCGGAGAGATGCCGACAGTCTTTTCGGTCAGGCCCATTTCGGCGATGACCTCAGCCAGGAGCTTATGGATCACACCATGGCTGCAGCCCGGGCAATAGTGCATGTGCACATTGTCGAGAAGTTCAGGAGTGGAATACACCTTGTTCTCCGGGCGGATTATATCTTGGATTTCCATCGTTAGATTCAGTTATGGATTGAATGTTAGGGATGTAGGGGGCTTACTTCACGATTTTCTCCTCAAGAGCCTTCACCACCTCATCGGGGCTGGGGATGATGCCGCCGAGGCGTCCGAAGTGTTCTACGGGGAGTGAGTCATGCACGGCGAGGCGCACATCCTCGATCATCTGTCCGGCGTTGAGCTCGACGCAGAGGATACCCTTCTTTCCTTTTGCGGCGCGTGCGATGGCCTCTGTGGGGAAGGGCCAGAGAGTGATCGGGCGCACGATGCCCACCTTGATACCCTTTTCGGCTGCCAGTTCCTTGGCCTTGGTACAGATACGTGCGATTGAGCCGAAGGCCACAATCAGATAATCGGCATCCTCGACATCAATCTCTTCCCAGCGGGTCTCGTTCTTCTCAATCTCGCGGTAGCGGGCCTGGAGCTGATGGTTGATGACCTCCATGCGGGCTGACTCAAGCTCGAGCGATGTCACCACATTGCGTTTGCGGCCATCCTTGCGGCCGTCGGCAGCCCAGGGGCATTGCTTGCGGATCTCCTCCTCGGTGCGGCGCGGACGCTGTGCGGGGAGCACCACTTTCTCCATCATCTGGCCCACGATGCCGTCGGCAAGAATCATGGCCGGGTTAGTGTATTTGAAGGCCAGGTCGAAGCCGAGACCTACGAAATCCACCATCTCCTGCACCGTCGACGGAGCGAGCACGATCAGATGATAGTCGCCATGGCCGCCACCCTTGGTGGCCTGGAAATAGTCGGCCTGCGAGGGCTGGATGGTGCCCAGGCCCGGGCCTCCGCGCATGACGTTGAGAATCAGAGCCGGCAGCGAAGCTGCGGCGATATATGATATACCCTCCTGCTTGAGGCTGACGCCCGGCGAGGAGGAGGAGGTCATCACAGCCTTGCCTGATGCGGCTCCGCCATAGACCATATTGATTGCAGCCACTTCAGATTCAGCCTGGAGCACAACCATGCCTGTGGTCTCCCACGGCATAAGCTCCTCAAGTGTCTCCAGCACTTCAGACTGGGGGGTGATAGGGTAGCCGAAATAGCCGTCGCAACCGTAGCGGATGGCCGCATGGGCGATGGCTTCGTTGCCCTTCATGAGTCTTACCTCTTCTTTCATATTCGGTGTGTAATGTTAGTTCAGGGTTTTGTTTAAGGTTGTTGTGTCTTCTGTCCGGGTGTAGCAGATGTCTCAGTTCGCAGTGACGCGATAGACCTCGATGCAGGCGTCAGGACATACCCACGCGCAAGAGCAGCAGCCTATGCACGCGTCGGGATTAGCCATATACGCATAGTGATAACCGCGGTCGTTGACCTCGTTTGCCTGAAGCGACAGAGTATCTGTCGGACATGCCACCACACATAGGTTGCACCCTTTGCAACGCTCTACGTTGACAGTGACGGCACCTTTAACTTTTGCCATACTTTGTTGATTTTTAGATAGTTGACGCGCACTCAGGTGGCGAGTCTGTTTTTCATGATGTTACTGTCTACAAATATACTAATTTTGTAAAATCCGCAGATAATAAAAAAATATGTTGTGCAGCACATCAGTTTATTTTTTTACCTTTCCGGCTAAGAATGCCGATGAGTCCGCTGCTGGGAGCGGCATCAATGGGCGAGCCGGTCGGCCAGTATCTTCATTCCTGCTGTGGCGGTGGCTTTGATCACCGTCAGTCCGGCTATTCCGGGAGTGGGTGCGGGATTGGGGTCGATGTAGTATATCGGGGTCCCGGGGCGCACAAAATTGAGGAGTCCGGCGGCGGGATACACCACCAGTGATGTGCCGATGACCACAAAAATGTCGGCTTGCTCCACCAGCTCGATGGCGCGCTCAATCATCGGTACGGGCTCTTGAAAGAACACGATGTGGGGGCGCATCAAGTCGCCGCGGCGGCCGCGTGTGGCGGGGGTGGTGTCGAGATGGTCGATGTCGAGCGACTCGATATAGTCGGGGTCGCTGACTGAGCGAATCTTCATCAGCTCGCCATGCAGATGCAGCACCTTGCTTGAGCCGGCGCGCTCATGTAGGTCGTCGACATTCTGGGTGATGACATAGACGTCATAATCCTTCTCGAGCTCTGCCAGTGCGAGATGGGCGGCATTGGGCCTGGCATTGATGAGGGCGTGGCGGCGTTCGTTGTAGAATTTATGCACCAGCTCGGGATTGCGTCTGAAGCCATCGGCCGAGGCCACATCCATCACGGGATAATTCTCCCAAAGTCCATCGGCATCGCGGAAGGTCTTTATGCCGCTTTCGGCCGATATGCCGGCTCCGGTGGAGACAACTAATTTAGGTTTAGCCATATGTTTCTCTCAAAGTTAATATGCGGCTCTCTCTTCGGGCAGCCCGGGCTTTTCGGGGTGTCAGGGCTGATCTTGTGAGATGCCGTGTGTCGGTTTTTTTAAGGAGAATGGTTGATTGACGCCGTCTCCGATGATTTATCGCAACTGCCGGTGGATTCGGCCGGGGGTTACGATTAATCAAAGTTATGTTATTTTTTTCAAAATGTCAAATATAGGGGTGCGGTTTTCGATATTTCTGCACGTTTATTTGACTAATGTGCAAGTTTTTTTCGCTGAGTTAGGGTTTGGGAGATGTGGGAGGTCGTGGGAGGTGTGGGAGATTTGGGAGGGATGGGAGATTTGGGAGATGTGGGAGGGGTGGGAGGGCGAGTGAGGATTATAAGTCCGGAAAAAAGTAAAGCGCTGCTTCCTCGCGGATGCAACGCTTTGGTGGACGACGGTGTGTGCGTGAGAGTTCGGTTGCAGCGTCTCATCTGCGATGTGATGCCACGCTCTCTCTCGCGCCACGCAATAGCCTAATAGACCGTCTTTACTATCAACACTTAATTCATCTAATGATATCAATGCGTGTTGCCGTCGCCCGGAGAATGTGTGTACCAATATTCAACCAAACATTCATTCATCAGGTCTTCCACTTCCTGATGAATGCTGGCGGTATTCTGTTCCCACAGTTTTGAAAGAAGCCATGAAGCTGCCGTTTTATCAGCTGTGAAGCCTGTATTTAAGACAGCAGCTAAGATTTACCGCTTGCGAAGTTGGCGAATTTTTTGTTAATATCCAAATCTTTTGGTAAATATTTTTTTAAATTATTTCACTTTTTATGCGAATAATGTTAAAAAACATATTTTTTGTTGCTTTTTTAGTGCATATGGGGTGATTTTGAAGATGTGTCTCAACATGATGGCCGGCATGATTCGCTGTGAATCATGCCGGCCTGTGATGGTGGTGATGGCGCGCCGCGGGTCTTTACCGTGCGCCGCGCCGTCAGTGTGTGCGTGTGGGTCGGATTACTTGACGATGAGTTTCTTGCTCTGCTCTCCGGCCTTGACGATGTATACACCGGGCTGCACTGCAAATCCTGCGAGGTCTTCGAGTGTGGCGACGCTGATGATGCATCGGCCGTCGGCGCTATACACGCCGAGTGAGTCGCCTGCATGGCCTCCGACGTGGATCATGCCGGGAGTCGAGAAGATTGCGCCACCCTTATCGGTCTGCACACCCTCTACGCCTACTGTGCCGCTGATTGAATATCCGCAGAAGAGGGCGAATTTCTGGGTGTCGGCGAAGTATGTGTCGAGCAGGGGCTCGATCCAGAGTTCGTCGAGGAATTCTGAGGGGATTTCGATAGAGTTCGAGATCCAGCCTTTACCGGAGGGGAATGTGCCGATTTCTACGGGCTTTTCGAGACCATATTTATTGGCGAGCAGGGTGAAGGGAGCCTCATAGGGGCCGCCCCAGTAATTGAGGGTGAAGACTACCTTCTTTTCAGCTGCGGTGGTGAATTTGGGCAGGCTCAGGCGGCTGCTTGCGCTGCTCACACCCTCCAGACCGATGTAGCCGATATAGGCCACGCCTGATTCATTGGCAAAGAGTGCGGCCACCTCTGCGGGGTCATCCACGAGCCAGTATGTGCCGTCGTAGTCGGCGCTGGGGCGCTGGATGGCGATGGGTGAGTAGGTGTCTTCGTAGTTGGGGAAGGTCTCGTCCATGGGGAGTTCGTAGGGTGTGCCGATCACACTCTGCAGGGCGGTGATATATTCGCTCTGTCCGGCCGCATTGAGGGCCATGACGCCGATGTTGACTGCCTGCTGGGGTGCTCCCTGGGGGAATTCTACAAATGCCTCGAGTTTATCCCAACCTACCTCCTGGAGATACTGCCAGCCGTCGCCGTAGTACCAGAGGGTATAGAAGAATGTGTCGCCGATGGGGCCATCCGAGGGTGCGCCCTCCACCGGAGGTGTCCAGCTCATGGTGACGCCCATGTTGTCTTCGCTGACCACGGCCTTGAGGTTCTGCACGATGTAGGGTTTCACGACACCGGTGAAGATTGTGGTGGTAGTCTCCGCTCCGCTGCGGCCATCGAGCTGGCAGCTGACGGCGATGGTGTTGTTATTCTGCTGTGTGCCGATGTTGACAGTCTGGCGTGAGCCGGGCTTGCCGCTGATGGTCTTGGTGTCGATTACCTCGCCCTGGTCGGGGTAGTTGAGCACAAATTCGCGTGCCACGACTGTGGCTGTGAGGTCGGCGTCGTCGGCTATGGCAGTGCCGTTGGCGGTGGTGGTGGGCATGGTGAAGCTTACTGCGGCCTCAAGAGCGCCGTCGGCACCGGGAATGACCTCCATGTCGGTGATGGCGATGGGCACATCGGCATCGCGGTCGGTAATCGAGATATCCATGTCAGAGATATGGATACCCACGTCGTTGGTCTTGGTGAGCACACCTATATAGTAGGTGCCGGCCTCTTTGACGGCGAAGTATCCCTTGAGCACATCGGCCAGCATATGCTGCGGGCTTGTGGTGGGGATGATGACCTGCGTCATGGCTTCGGGTGTGGGCTCTTTGCCAAGGTATACCTGTATGCTGCCGCTTGTGTCGCGGTCATGAATCAGGCCAGCCTCGAGCGAGAGGAGATAGGCTTTGTCGGTGGTGGTGAAGTCCATCGGGGGGAAGATGAGCAGGTCTTCGCCATCGGCGCCTGATGCGAATGAGGGGAATCCCATTGTGGTCGAGAAGTGCCAGTTGCGCGGGTTGCCCTCGCTGTCGAGGTTGCCGTCGATGTCGATGGCTTTGAAGAGCTCGAATTCCTTCTCTTCGGGGCGGTAGTGGATTGAGGGGTCAATCTTCAGTGCGTCGCCGTAGGTGATGTAGTTCGACACTCCGGGTTCAGAGTTCTTACCGTCGGCCTGGGCTACGACTTCGGCTGTGTAGCTGTTGTAGGGGAGTCCCTGGGGCAGAGTGATGGCATAGCGGCAGTCGGAGGTCTGCCCTACCTTCTCTCCATTGAGATAGATGATGTAGGTGATGGCGCCTGTGTCGAGGTATCCGTCGTGCACGCTGGTTGTGACGGCGTCCCAGGTGAGCTCGGTGAGCGAGAGGTTGACATTGGCGGGCATCTCCGGATAGTCGGAGCCTACCCAGATGCGTGTGATGTCGGGGTAAGAGAATTTGCCATCCACGCCTGCCGAGAGGGCGAATGAGTGGGCGGCGTTGCTGACTGCGGGTATGTCGGCCTCGACGCGCGCACCGGCCTGGGCGGTGCCTGAGGCAATCTCCTTGCCGTTGTCGAGCAGACGCCATTGCAGCTCACCCTTGAGTGGTTCGCCGGCGGCAGTCTTGCCGGGCATGGTGAATGAGAGTTTTCCTGAGGTGGCGGCACCGGCGAAGGTGTAGCTGCTGCCGGTAGGGGTGGCGGGGGCAGTGGGCTGCACGTTGAGTTCGGTGCATACCATATATATGTATTCCTCGCCTGCCGGGCAGTCATAGAGTTTGGTTACACTCTTCTCTTCGGGCTTGATGGCATAGAATGCTGATTTGTCGCCCTCGAAATATGCGTTCCAGATGTAGGCTTCGTGGCTGGGGCTGTAGACGAGGCCTGTGAGGGTGCTCTTTGAGCCTACATTGAGTTTGAAGAGGGGGGTGACGTTGCCTTTGGGGTCGACTTTCACGAAGCGGGCGTCGGTGGTGACGCCGTAGAACATATCCTCCTGTATATTATAGCAGAGCGACACGCAGAGGTCGGCGAATTCAAGCGAGCGCACCATCACGGAGGTGTCGATGTCGTCGGCTTCGGCTGAGTTGAATGAGTAGCTCTGGCCGTCGTCGGCATAACCGAAACCGTAGACACGGTCGTCCAGATCGCGGTAGGCGGTGGTGAGATATGTGTTCTGCAGCTCCTCGCCGTTGTTGCGCAGGGCGTGCCAGGAGACTACATCGCCGTTGCTGAGGTCGAGTTCAACCTGGCCGTATGAGAGCACGCCCCCCATGAAGGACATGGCGTTAAGGCCGCACAGTAGCTTCGTCGGTCCACATATATGTAGCCCCCTCGGAGGGATTGATGCGGTACATGCCGAGATTCTGATCGGCCTTCGTATAATAGAGGTAGCCGTAGATATCGGATTGGTCGGCAGGTGCTCTCTTTATGGCGCTTGCCGGGGGGTTGAGTCTCGGACGGGCCATCGGTGCATTGTCGCTGATGCGCTCGTTGAAGAGAGATGTCGAGGGCATCTGGCTTTTCACTCCGCGCAGGGCGGCGGCCGGAAAGAAACTGCGGTAAGATTCTGGCATCTGTGTGCCTTCTCCCTTTTGGGGCGTGGTCTGGGCATCCGCTGAGGTTGCGAATGTGGCTGCCAACGCCGCGAGTAGCAATGATTTTGTAGATTTCAACATGCTTCAGGGGGTTTAGATTAAGTTGTAAAGTATATGTTATCCTCCACTGTCGTTTTTTTAGATGGATTCAAACTTCGAATACAAAGATACGTTTTTTTTAGTTTATTTCTAAAAATTTTTAATTATTTTTGCTGAAAAATAAAAATGAACCCATAATCTTTAAAACTGATTAATTATGGCAAAAATTCGTACTTTTACCCTTTTGCTGTTTCTTTTGGTAGGAATGGCTGCTATGAGGGTCAATGCGGCGGCATCTGTCACTCCGGGGGCTCCGTCAGTGAGCATGGAGTTTGAAATCGATGGCAATGTGGGAAAAGTTGTGGGCACCGTGATTGCTCCCGACAAGAATTCATCGTGGCAGGCTCTGGATGCTTCGGTGAAGATTGACATCACTGTCACGCGCTCATGCTACTCGCTGGGTGAGTCGAATGTGGAGGTTGCCACCTTCTCGGGGCTGGCGCCGGGTGAGACGGTGACTTTCACCGACACTGCCGAGCCGGCCTGGAAGTATGGCCAGCAGTATACGTATACTCCGGTGGCGTCGATCGATGGCCGCAAGGGTGCGCAGGGTTATGGGTCGTTGACTCCGGGGCTGGATTTCTCGTTTGGATATGGCGATGTGAAGGCTTTGTCTGAACTGCCGGCCTCGGGCGAGAAGGCTACGGTGGATGTGCAGGTGACGGTGCCTTCGAAGCTGAATTCTCCGATTGTGGATATCCCGGTCGAGATGACGGCGCTGGAGTTCTATCGTGTCACTGACCCCAAGGCATGGCCCTACCCTACCGAATATATGGGTTCAATCGAGAATCCGCAGAAGGGTGAGACCTATATATATAAGGATTCCGACCCTATCCAGAATGCCGAGAACTACTATGTGGTGAAGTGCATCTCCCCCTTCGGCTATGCTGAGACTTCGGCGCATGTGTATGTGGGTTACGACACTCCGTCGGCTCCCTATCCGGTTAAGGCGGAGGCTGTGGATGGCGGTGTGTATATCTACTGGACCGCTCCCGACTCGGGTGAGAACTATGGCGAGATTGACCCCGCTGACACCTATTATATAGTATCGCGCTGCTGGGGCCAGGGGGCCGACGAGCGCGAGGTGATAGCCGACAATCTGACGGCCACCGAATACACTGATTATGGCACCGACATGGAGTTTCCGCGTGCAGTGCGCTATGAGGTGACTGCGGCCAACTCTGTGGGCGTGGGTGGCAGCGAGTTTACGGGTTATTCCTACGACTTCCTTGTGGGTCCGGCCGAGAAGATGCCGTTTGTAGAGGATTTCAACGGCGGCATGACTCATGTGTGGTCGACTTCATATTCCTCATACTATTGCCAGTTCAGTCTGGCCACTGAGGCTGAGTTCAGTCTCGGCAGTGAGGATGTGACGGTGGCTCCGCATTCGGGGCGTGGTCTGATATATATCGATTATGCGGCTTCGCGCGGGAATGCGCAGAATGATTTGACGTCGTATAAGATAGAGGTTCCGGCCGGTGGCGCCGATGTGTTGTCGTTCTGGTATTTCGCTCTGCCGTCGACCGACATTACCATCACTCCGCAGCTTTCGCGCGACGGCGGTGAGTTTGAGTCGCTTGGCAAAGTCAATATCACCACTCCCGGTCAGGAGGGTATGCAGTGGCTGCAGGCTTCGTTCCCGCTTGAGGATATGGAGGGTGTGAAGGATGTGGTTGTGCGGCTGCGCTTCGATGCCCCCACTTCGTATGCGGCTGCAGTGATAGATGATATCGCGTTGCTCAATTATGCTTCTGTAGGGCAGCTGGCGGTGGAATATGATGTCGATGCCTGCACGGCGATTATCAGCTGGGCCGACCCGTCGGGAGAGTACACCCGGGCCACCGGCTTCGAGGGATATGTCGATGGCGTGAGCGTCGGCGAGGTGGCTTCCCCCTGGGTGTTCCAGGCTGCTGAGCACCGTAAGAATTATGTTGTGGCGGTGAAGGCTCTCTACGAGGGTGTGGAGGTGCCGGTGAGCCCGACGCTGACGGTGAATGTGCCGCGTCCGGAGTATACGGAGTTCACGGTGGCCGACCATGTGTTTACAATCGTGACTGATGAGGAGGGTGCGCGCAGTGTCATCATCAAGGCTTATACGGGCAATGACGCTCTCTATCGCACACCTGAGATGGTGAATTATGATGATATCAGCTATGAGGTCATCGGCATAGGCGCGGGTGCTTATGAGGGTAATACTTCGATGGTGTCGCTCACTGTGACAGAGGATATCGCCTCAATCGGTGATGCCGCCTTCAAGGGCTGTGAGTCGCTTGCGGCTGCCTCGCTGGGTGGAGGTCTGACCTCAATCGGTGCTGAGGCCTTCAAGGGTTGCGGGGCTTTGAAGACTGTGATTTTCGCCTCATATGTTCCGCCGGTGGTGGGCCGGGATGCCTTTGCCGGTATCGATCCGGAGGCCAAGGGTAGCTGTCCGGCCGATAGTGAGCGCGACTATGCTGCTGTCGAGGAGCTTGCTCCGCTTCATTTCGCCACATCGGGCATATCGCTCGTAGGTGCAGCCTCAGGGCTGGAGAATGTGGAGTATTATGACGCTGCCGGGCGCCGCGTGATTGCTCCTGAGCATGGCAAGATTGTGATTGTGATGGGCATTGATGCCGCCGGCAAGCGAGTGAGCCGCCGCTGCATGATGCGTTGAAGCCTATCCATATAGGATAAAAAGAATTCCCTGGCCTCGGAACTGAGACCAGGGAATCTATTTTTGCCTTCGCTGCAATCATATCGTTTCCCCGCGAGGGGAAGCTGGATTGCGGGGCATCTCTTAGGTTGGGTGAAGTCAGGTGCGGAGAGTCGAGTGACTGCTCCAGGCTCACCTGAGCGTCATGACGGCATATTAACCGTTGACTTTCTTCATGTAAGAGATGAGGTCGAGCACCTTGTTAGAGTAGCCGATCTCATTGTCATACCAAGAGATAACCTTCACGAAGTTGTCGGTCAAGTATACGCCGGCAGTTGCGTCGAAGATAGAAGTGAGGGGGCAGCCGAGGAAGTCAGAGCTTACTACAGCGTCCTCAGTGTAGCCGAGCACACCCTTGAGCTCACCCTCAGCGGCAGCCTTCATGGCAGCGCAGATAGCCTCTTTTGTAGCGGGCTTCTCGAGGTTGACAGTGAGGTCAACAACAGATACGTCGAGAGTGGGGACACGCATAGAGATACCTGTCAGTTTGCCGTTGAGCTCGGGGATAACTTTACCCACAGCCTTGGCAGCACCGGTAGAAGAGGGGATGATGTTGCCTGAAGCGGCACGACCACCACGCCAGTCCTTCATAGAGGGACCGTCGACAGTCTTCTGAGTAGCAGTAGTAGAGTGAACTGTAGTCATCAGACCCTCCTTGATGCCGAAGCTCTCGTGGAGCACCTTGGCGATAGGAGCGAGACAGTTAGTGGTGCAGCTTGCGTTAGAGACGATCTGAGTGCCGGGCACGTAAGAAGTCTGGTTAACGCCTACTACGAACATCGGGGTGTCGTCCTTTGAAGGAGCTGACATAACCACGTATTTTGCACCGGCTTCGATGTGAGCCTGAGCTTTCTCCTTAGTGAGGAAAAGACCGGTAGATTCAACTACGTACTCGGCACCTACCTCACCCCAGCCGATCTCTTTCGGGTCGCGGCATGCAGTCACACGGATTGCTTTGCCGTTGACAATCAGGAGGCTCTTCTCGAGGTCATAGTCTACAGTGCCGTCGAAGCGACCGTGCATTGTGTCGTATTTCAGCATGTATGCCATGTAGTCAACGGGCAGGAGGTCGTTGATGGCTACTACTTCGAGATCCTCTCTTTTTGTAGAGGCGCGGAACACGAAACGTCCGATACGGCCGAAGCCGTTAATACCGATTTTAGTCATTTTTTGTTAATTGTTTTGGGTTGGTCAGAAGGGCTTTCAAGCCTTTGCGTCAGGTGATAGACTTGATGCTCGGGCCATCATCTCTTCTAAAAAATATATGTGTTTGTAAAATTTATTTAAACTTATGTGTTATATTTACAAGGACCTCGGTCCTCCCGGTGAGTTCTTTTACCTGTAGCTTAACCCGCGTGGCGGGTTCGGGCGGGGTGAGCACACCGCGCTTTCAAGCGCAAAATTAACAAAAAAATTTCTAATTTTGCAGTTGAAACGCCCTAAACTTTTGCCAAAATCTGCTTTTGGGCAGGATTTAACAATAGTTTAGGCTGATTTGTCCTTCTTGAGCCGCGTAGGGCTCTGTTTTTATAACGACAGTCAACATTAATTTTATCGTGATATGAGCAAATTTTTAAGTGATTTTAAGGAATTTGCCCTCAAGGGCAATGTTATCGACATGGCGGTCGGCGTTATCGTGGGTGGTGCCTTTGGCAAGATTGTCACGTCGCTGGTCAATGATATCCTGATGCCGGTCATCTCGCTGGCCACAGGTGGCGCGGGATATAAGAATCTGAAGTATGTCATCACCGAGGGGCAGGCTGCGGCCGATGGTGTGGCTGCCGTCGAGGAGGTGGCTATCAATTATGGCCTCTTTATCCAGAATATCGTGGATTTCTTTATCATAGCGTTCTCTATCTTTGTGGCTTTGCGCATTGCGATGAAGCTGAAGAAGAAGGAGAAGGAGGCTCCGGCCACACCCCCCGAACCGACCAAGGAGGAGGTGCTGCTCACCGAGATTCGCGACCTTCTGGCCAAACAGGATGCTCCCTCCAAGCAGTAAGTCAATCACTGCGTGAGGTGCAGAGGTTGCTGATGGGGAGGCAAATCCCTATAATCCGATGATGCGGAAATTAAGTAATAGGCTAATACAGATGTAAATATGCAGATAGAGCCGGATGCGCAAGCGTATCCGGCTCTATCTGTACTGTATCGGGGTTGCCTGTAAAGGTGGGAATCAGACGTTGAAGCGGAAGTGCATTATGTCGCCATCCTGCACCACATATTCCTTCCCCTCCACTGCCATCTTGCCGGCCTCTTTGACGGCTGTCTCTGAGCCGAGGGTCACGAAGTCGTCGTATTTTATGACTTCGGCACGGATGAATCCTTTCTCGAAGTCGGTGTGGATGATGCCTGCGGCCTGCGGGGCTTTGGTGCCGCGTATGAAGGTCCAGGCTCTCACCTCGTCGGGGCCTGCGGTGAAGTAGGTCTGGAGATCAAGCAGCTTGTAGGCGGCGCGTATCAGGCGGCTTACGCCCGACTCATCGAGCCCTATCTCCTGCAGGAATTCCTGGCGCTCCTCCCAGGTATCGAGTTCGGCGATCTCGCTCTCGGTCTTGGCGGCCACAATCATGAGGTCGGAGCCCTCGCCGGCTATTGCCTCGCGCACACGCTCTACGTAGTCGTTGCCTGTGGCGGCGGCTCCGTCATCGACGTTGCACACATATAGCACCGGCTTGTTGGTGAGCAGGAAGAGTTCGCGGGCGAATTTCTCTTCATCTTTGGTCTCGAAGCTGACACTGCGTGCGGGGCGACCCTGCTCGAGAGCCTCTTTATAGGCCTTGAGCACCTCTACCTGCATCTTGGCGGCCTTGTCGCCACCCGATTTGGCAGCCTTCTCGGTCTTGGTGAGGCGGTTGTCGATGGTCTCGAGGTCTTTGAGCTGAAGTTCGTAGTTGATGATCTCCATGTCGCGCACGGGGTCGACGGTGGTGTCGACATGGGTGATGTTGTCGTCGTCAAAGCAGCGCAGCACGTGCAGAATGGCGTCGGTCTCGCGGATATTGGCCAGGAACTTGTTGCCGAGTCCCTCACCTTTCGAGGCCCCTTTCACCAGTCCGGCGATATCCACAATCTCGACTGTGGCGGGCACTGTAGACTTCGGCTGGCACATCTCTACCAGACGTGTCAGTCGGTCGTCGGGCACAGTGATGACGCCCACATTGGGCTCGATCGTGCAGAAGGGGAAGTTGGCTGACTGTGCCTTGGCGTTGCTAAGGCAGTTGAAAAGTGTGGATTTTCCTACATTAGGTAATCCTACGATACCACATTTCAATGACATATCGTGAGTTTATTGTGATGATTCGGTTTAAAATTATGATTTCATGCTTCCGGTCCTGGAGGGGTAGCACGATGGCATGACACCCTCAGATAGTGTGGGGCAGTTCAGGAGCAGCAACTCTCGCCCGACATATGGTCGGGGGTAGCTTTTGGCTTGGTCTCCTCCCAGCGGTAGAGGCGGTCGGAGAGGCGTATCTTCTCGGGCACAGGCATAGAGAATACCTGCCCCTTGCGCACACACTCCACAGGCTCCACATCCAGACGCAGCTCCTCGACCTTGAATATCAGGGCGCCGGTGGTGGGGCCGGTGAGCACCACTTCATCGCCCGGGCGCAGTTCGCCGGCCTCGAGTCGGAATTCGCCCACACCGAGTTTGGGGAAGTAGCGCTGGGCCTTGCCGATGTAGTGTTTCACGCGGGTGGCCGATGAGCCATATTTGGCACTCCATTCGCCGAGGCGCTGCCCCATGTAGTAGCCGTCCCAGAATCCGCGGTTGAAGATGCGCCCCAGACGGGCGTCCCATTCCTTTACGCGCTCTTCTGAATATGAGCCGTCGCAGATGGCCTGCAGGGCTTCGGAGTAGCATCCCACGGTCTCGAGCACATATTCCGGACCGCGTGCGCGCCCCTCGATTTTGAAGACACTCACCCCGGCCTCCACCATCTTGTTGAGGAAGTGGATTGTCTTCAGGTCTTTGGGCGACATGATGTATTGGTTCTCGACGTCAAGCTGGGCGCCGGTCTCTTTGTCGGTCACAGTGTATGCGCGGCGGCAAATCTGATTGCAGGCGCCGCGGTTGGCCGATGAGTTCATCTCGTGGAGACTCATGTAGCATTTTCCGCTCACTGCCATGCAGAGTGCGCCGTGGCAGAACATCTCCAGTCGTACTCTCTGGCCAGAGGGACCGCAGATATTCTCCTCGCGGATCTGGCGTGAGATTTCGGCCACCTGCTCCATCGAGAGCTCGCGGGCGAGCACCATCACATCGGCATAGCGGGCGTAGAATCTTACGGCCTCGATGTTGCTGATGTTGACCTGTGTGGAGATGTGCACCGGCTGCCCCACCTGCGTGGCATACATGATGGCGGCGATATCCGAAGCGATGATGGCGGAGATGCCCGCCTCTTTGGCGGCGTCGATGATGTCGTGCATTCGCTGCATGTCGGCATCATAGATGATGGTGTTGACAGTGAGATAGGTTTTGACCCCTCTCTCATTGCAGAGGGCGGCAATCTCGCGCAGGTCGGCCAGATTGAAGTTTGAGCTCGAGCGCGAGCGCATGTTGAGCCCCTCAATGCCGAAGTATATTGCATCGGCTCCGGCAGCCATCGCGGCGGCCAGTGATTCGCGGCTCCCTACGGGAGCCATTATTTCAAAATCTTTGCGGTGAAGTGTCATTTTGTAGCGAGATAAATGCATACGGCGCCGGGGAAGACTGACTTCCAGACGCAGTCTCTGAATCCGGCCCGGGCCATTATGTCGGTCATGTCGGTGCGCTGTGGTGCGGCCTCGATGCTTTCGTGCAGATAGGAGTATGCGCGCTTGTCGCCGCTCATGAGGCGTCCGGCCAGAGGGATGAGGCCGCGGGTGTATCCTTTGTAGAATAGCAGCGGTATGGCGGCGGTGGGCTGCGATAGTTCTACCACACAGAGCACCCCTCCGGGCTTGAGCACCCTCAGCATCTCGGCATATCCCTGCAGCATGTTTTCGAAGTTGCGCACGCCGTAGGCCACGGTGACCATATCGAACTCACCATCCGCCAGGGGGAGACTGAGGCAGTCGGCCTTGCGGAAGCTGATATGCTTTTCGTCGGGAAACTCGGCGAGTTTCTTCTCGGCTATGGCGAGCATCCCATCGCTGAGGTCAATCCCCAGTATGGAGGCCTGCGGATGGCGGCGCCGCATGGCGAAGACGAGGTCGCCGGTGCCGGTGGCCACATCGAGAATCCTCTGCGGTTCATGGCCGAGGCGTCTGACGGCCATGCGCAGGGCGAGGTTGCGCCAGTGGGTGTGCATCCCCAGGCTCATGCATGAGTTCATGATGTCGTAGGCCGGGGCGATAGAGTCAAACATCGACTCCACCTCCTGCCCCTTGGCGCTGTGGCCGCCGTAAGGCATCACTCTCTCCGCGCCGTTTGGGGCGGCGTGCTCTGGATTCTGCTTCATTTAAGTTGCTTTACGAATGAGCGCCGGCGCTTGTGCTGGCGCGGATTGAAGGCTTCCCATTGGTTCTGCACCTTGTCGTTGGTCTCCATCTCCGGATTCGACTCGGCATATTTGAAGCCTTTGCGGATGTATTGGGGTATGAGGTCTACAAAGAGCAGGGCGTTGACCCCCTTGGACTGATAGTCGGGGCGCACGGCCACGAGCAGCAGGTCGACACGGTCGTTCTTCCCCTTGAGCCCCTTGAGCAGGTGCCACCACCCCATCGGCAGGAATTTGCCGTGTGATTTCTGCAGCCCGCGGCTCATCGAGGGCATCGATATGCCAACGCCCACAATCTGGTCGTCGGTATCGGTGATGAGGGTCACGAGGTCGAGGTCGAGCAGACCGAGATATTCGTCGATATATTTGTCAATCTGGCGGTCGGTGAGACGCGAGAATTGATAGAGGTCCTTGTAGGCTTCGTTGATGAGATGGAAGAGGGCCTTGCCATACTCCTTCTTGATTTTCTTGCGCGAGGTGTATTTCACCACCTTGAGGCCGAATTTCTTCTTTACGATTTCGGCAATGCGCAGATGCTTCTCGGGCACCTTGTCGGGCACCTCGATGAGGAATTCCACCCAGTCAGACTCCTTGGTGTAGCCGTGATGCTCGAAGTGCTCCTGGTAGTAGGGATAGTTGTAGATGGTGGCCATGGTCGAGAGCTGGTCGAATCCCTCGATCAGACACCCCTCTTTGTCGAGGTCGGTGAATGACAGAGGGCCGATGAGCTTCTCCATCCCTTTGGCGCGGGCCCAGTCTTCGACAGTGTTGAGCAGAGCCCCCGACACCTCTTTGTCGTCGGTAAACTCCACGAATCCGAATCTGGCCGCTTTCTCACCCGAAGCCTCATTGACCTGATGGTTGATGATGGCCGCAATGCGTCCCACAGGTTTGCCATCCTTCCAGGCCATGAAATACTCGGCCTCGCAGAAGTCGAATGCCGGGTTCTTGTCAGGACTGAGGGTGTCGACTTCGTCGATCAGCAACGGGGGCACGAAGTAGGGGTTCCCTTTATAGAAATTGATATGGAACTCTGTGAATTTCTTGAGTTCCTTGCGTGTGGGTGATACTTTCTTTATTTCTACCATCTGAAAAAATGGGTCTTAGTCGATAAGTAGCCATACGAGCAGCAGCACCACTGCGATGATGGCTGCCAGTATGATGTAGACAGTGGCCGATGAACGGCGTTGCATGTCGAGCTGCAGGTCCATCACCGTGCGGTAGGGATGAGCCTTGTCGACAGCGCGGTTGGCGATGCGCCGCAGTCTCGGCAGCGATTCGGGGAGATTGTCGAGCACCTCGCCCAGCACGCGGCCATAGCTCTCGATGTCGGCGGCGGTGTCTTGCGCCGACAGCGATGAGGTCTGGTCGTAGCCGACGTTGATGAGCTTCAGATTCTCATTATATTCGGTGAATATGATTGAGTCTGGCGTGATGGGGTGATGCACGATGTGGTTCTCCTGGATATAGTCGAGGGCGTCGAGCAGCTGCGTCTGCAGGCGCTGCACGATGCGTGGCGTGAGGCGCTTCTCGTCGATGAGGCGGCGCAGCGAGTAGCCGTAGACATCATCGGTGATGATAGCCTTGCCGATGCCTGGAATCTCTTCGAAGTCATTGACCATCACGATATTCGGATGAGCCAGATTATATCGGGTGTCGAATTCCTTTTCGAGCATCTCGCGATATTTTGGCTGGTCAGCCAACTCCTTCTTCAGCGCTTTGAGCATCACCCACTTGCCATGTTTTCTGACTGTGTAGACGTCAAAGAACTCCTCCTCCCATTCGGGGAGCAGCGTCAGGTCGGACCACTTTCCGGAGGGGTCGTCGATGGGTATTTTCTTCTCCTCTTTGCTGAGGTAGCCGGGGTAGTTGTTGTCGCTCATAGGTGTTTATGTTTTTAGGTTGATGGCTGATTGATTATGCCTGGTATCGGCCCGGTATCGTCACGCCGGCGGCGCTTGCGGCATCGGCTGCGGCTGCGGCCGCCCCCGGAAGGGGGCGCCGGCTCAGCTGATGATGTCGAAGCCTGTGTATTTGCGCAGGCATTTAGGCACGATGATGCCCTCGGGAGTCTGGTTGTTCTCGAGCAGTGCGGCCATGATGCGGGGCAGAGCCAGAGCCGAACCGTTGAGGGTGTGGCAGAGGTGAATCTTCTTCTGTGAGTCGCGGTAGCGGCATTTGAGGCGGTTGGCCTGGTAGGTCTCGAAGTTTGACACCGACGACACTTCGAGCCATCTCTTCTGGGCTGCGCTCCACACCTCGAAGTCGAAGGTGATGGCTGACGTGAATGACATGTCGCCGCCGCAGAGGCGCAGGATGTGCCAGGGGAGTCCGAGGCGCTCGAGCAGGCTCTGCACGTGGTCTTTCATCTCTTCGAGGGCTGCATATGAGTTTTCGGGTTTCTCGATGCGCACGATCTCGACCTTGTCAAACTGATGCAGGCGGTTCAGACCGCGCACATCCTTGCCGTAGCTTCCGGCCTCGCGGCGCCAGCAGGGTGAGTAGGCGCAGTTGCGCTTGGGGAGCTCGGCCTCGGGGATGATGACATCGCGGTACATGTTGGTCACCGGCACCTCGGCTGTGGGAATCAGGTAGAGGTCGTCGACAGTGACGTGGTACATCTGTCCCTCCTTGTCGGGCAGCTGGCCTGTGCCGTAGCCCGAAGCCTGGTTTACTACATAGGGCGGCTCCACCTCAAGATAGCCCGCCTCACCGGCAGAGTCGAGGAAGAACTGAATCAGCGCGCGCTGCAGGCGTGCACCCTTGCCGATATAGAAGGGGAATCCGGCGCCTGTCACCTTCACACCCATCTCGAAGTCGATGAGGTTGTATTTTTTGGCCAGTTCCCAGTGGGGAAGTGCATCTTCGGGCAGGTCGGGCATCGGGCCGCCGGTCTTCTCGACCACGTTGTCTTCGGCGGTGAGGCCGTGGGGCACTGCGTCGCAGGGCATGTTGGGCACAGTCAGCAGCAGGTCGGTCTGCTTCTGCTGGCATTCGGCCAGACGGTCCTGGAGCCCCTTTGTGGCCCCCTTGATGGCGGCCACCTCGGCCTTGGCCTTCTCGGCCTCCTCCTTCTCGCCGGCCTTCATGTGGCTGGCAATTGAGGCTGCGAGCTGCTTGAGTGAGTTGGCGTCAGAGTCGCACTTGGCCTGCAGGCGGCGGCGCTCGGCGTCGATCTCCAGGATTTCAGCTATCACCGGACGCGCGTCGAAGCCCTTCACGGCCAGACGCTCGATCACAAATTCGGGATTCTCTTTTATGACTTGTAGCGTAAGCATTGCGATGCGTTCTTTTGAGGGTTAGAGATTGTTGAGAATTTCGCGCACGGCGGTGTTGATGGCTTTACCCTCGGCGCGGCCGGCCAGACGCTTCGAGGCCACACCCATCACCTTACCCATCTGGGCCGGTGAAGTGGCGCCGACCTCGGCGATGATGGCGCGCAGCTCGGCATCAAGCTCCTCGGCAGAGAGCTGCTTGGGGAGATACTGCTCTATGACGGCAGCCTCGGCCAGCTCATTGTCGGCGAGTTCCTGGCGATTGTTGCTGGCGTAGATTTCGGCGCTCTCCTTGCGCTGCTTCACCATTTTCACCAGAATCTTCATCGCCGTGTCGTCAGAGAGCTCGCCATTGGCCCCCTTGGCGGTCTTGGCCTCGATAAATTCCTTTTTTATGCCGCGCAGTGCCTCAAGACGCACTTTCTCGCGGGCCAGCATGGCCTTGCGGATATCCTCGCTCACCTGCTCAAAAAGATTTGTTGCCATTTGAAATATTGTTATTTTTCTTAAGTCGTATGTTATCTGTATGGCATTCAGTATGTTGAGTGCCTTCATGCGCGTGGCGCGCCCGCTTCGGGGGCTATGCGCGTGCGTGTGAATCAGAATGCAAAAATAATTTAAATTTGTGAGTAACACAAATATATCGTATTTTTGAGGAAAATTTCAGCATTAAGAGTGTGTCTGAACTTAACTTTGGTTAAGTTGCAGGCTATTTATTGAGTGGTTTCGTATATCTTAAGAGTGGTTGCAGTCTGCTGCAAAACCGGAGATATGGCCCGGAATCGCGCTGAAGAATGGCCGGCATGCTCCCGAAGAAGAAAACCCATATAAAGTGAATTTAATACCATGTTTGAAGTAGTAAGCAAACGCTTTCTTTCGCCTAACATCACGGAGATGAAGGTGCATGCTCCGCGGGTGGCGGCCTCGGCTCAGCCGGGTCAGTTCATCATCCTGCGTGTCGATGAGGAGGGTGAGCGTATCCCTCTGACGATATGCGACTATGACCGCGAGGCGGGCACGGTGACGATTGTGACCCAGACCGTCGGAAACTCGTCGGCTAAAATCAATGCGCTCAATCCGGGCGATGTTTTTCTGGATTTCGCCGGACCGCTGGGGCGTCCGTCCGACCTTCTGGATATTCCTGAAGATCAGTTGCGCGGCATGCGTATCCTGTTTGTGGCCGGTGGCGTGGGCACTGCGCCGGTCTATCCGCAGGCCAAGTGGCTCCATGAGCATGGCGTGAGGGCGGATGTGATAATCGGCGCCCGCACGAAGGATCTCTTTACCTATGTCGATGAGATGCAGCAGGTGGCCGACGTGTATCTGGCCACCGATGATGGCTCGGCCGGCTATCATGGCCTGGTGACGGGGCTTATCAAGGATCTTATCGACAATCAGGGTCATCGTTATGACCATTGCGTGATTATCGGCCCTATGATAATGATGAAGTTTGCGGCGCTGACCACGCGCGAGTACGACATCCCGACGATGGTGTCGCTCAACGCGCTGATGGTGGATGGCACGGGCATGTGCGGGGCCTGCCGTGTGACGGTGGATGGCCAGACACGCTTCACCTGCGTCGAGGGCCCGGAGTTTGATGGCCATAAGGTGGACTTCGATGAGGCTATGCGGCGTCAGAACATGTATCGCAATCACCCCAAGACGCATCCTGCCGACCATAAGTGTGAATGTGGGGTCAACAATGTAAAATAAGAGAAGAGATTAGATGGCAAAGATAGGAACTCCGCGCACACCGGTGCGCGAACAGGATCCGGCCCTTCGGGCCACAAATTTCGAGGAGGTATGCCTTGGCTATGATGCCGAAGAGGCGCGTCGCGAGGCTGAGCGTTGTCTGAACTGCAAGGTGCCGCGCTGCCAGGGACAGTGTCCGGTGCATGTGGATATCCCGGGCTTTATAGCGCGTCTTGCCGAGGGTGATGTGGCGGGTGCGGCCGATGTGATTGCACGCGACAGCAGCCTGCCGTCCGTGTGCGGACGTGTCTGCCCGCAGGAGTCGCAGTGCGAGGGCGCATGTGTGCTGGGTGTGAAGTTTGAGCCGGTGGCTATTGGCAAGCTCGAGCGCTATGTGGGCGACTGGGCTATCGCCAATGCGGCGTCGCGCCGCCAGGAGCTGCCGCCGCGCAATGGCAAGCGTGTGGCTATCGTGGGCTCCGGTCCGGCCGGACTGGCCTGCGCCTCCGACCTTGCCCGCCTCGGCTATGAGGTCAAGATTTTCGAGGCTCTGCATAAGGTGGGTGGCGTGCTGGTGTATGGCATACCCGAATTCCGCCTGCCGAAGGAGCGCATCGTGGCTCGCGAGGTTGAGGCTGTCAAGAGTCTCGGTGTCGAGATTGAGACTGATGTGGTGGTTGGACGCACCATGACCGTCGACGACCTTCTCGACCGTGAGGGCTTCGATGCGGTGTTTATCGGCTCAGGCGCGGGTCTGCCCCGCTTCATGGGCATTGAGGGTGAGAACCTTAACGGTGTATTCTCCGCCAATGAATTCCTGACGCGTGCCAATCTGATGCATGCCTACGACGAACATGCCGACACCCCCATCTACACCGGCAAGCGCGCCGTCATCGTAGGTGGCGGCAATGTGGCTATGGATGCCGTGCGCACCGCAAAGCGTCTGGGCGCCGATGCCGTGATTGTCTACCGTCGTTCGGAGGCTGAGCTTCCGGCGCGCGTCGAGGAGGTGCATCATGCCAAGCAGGAGGGTATCGACTTCCGGATGCTGACCAATCCGGTGCGTGTGCTCGGCGATGAGAATGGCTGGGTGCGCGGCGTGGAGTGCGTGCAGATGGAGCTCGGTGAGCCGGATGAGTCGGGACGCCGCTCGCCGGTAGTGAAGGAGGGCAGCAATTTCGAGATTCCCTGCGATGTGGTGATCATGGCCCTCGGCACGAGCCCGAATCCGCTGATAAAGAGCACCACCGACGGACTCGACACGAATCGTCGCGGCTGCATTGTGGCCGATGAGGAGGGGCGCACCACGCGCCGCGGTGTATTTGCCGGCGGTGATGCCGTCACCGGCGCCGCCACCGTGATTCTCGCCATGGGAGCCGGCCGCAAGGCTGCCCACGCCATCCACGAATACCTCTCGGAATAACCCGAACCCCACGGTTTAACCCGGAAACATAGCACGGGGAGGTGGCACAAGTCTCGAGACTTGCACCACCTCCCCGTTAGCTTATGCTTACACCTAACGGCTAATCTCCCTGGCTAATCTTACTTTGGACAAGAGCGTTTTTTCTCCTGAAGCTCCTTTTTCTGTTCTTCAAATGTCACAAAATGGAAATTTCGGCCATAGCCTCCTGTAAGAGGATAGAATACCATTGCCGGCTCTGCCGTATCCCCCCATACATACACGTTCGACATATAAGGGTAATCCTCCTTCATGGTTGGATTACTATCAAGGAAATTGACGATGTAATATATTCTTCCTTCGCAACTGAGGATTTCAGGATTATCTTCGTGGGCGCCGTAGAACTCCTCGACATCAAACACGAAGGGGCCCTGAATCTCCACAGAGTCCTTATTGATGTGATACTCCGGATGGAAAGTCAGCGAGACATCTGCTGCGATATCGACCAGTTTCTCTTTCCCGACAGTGGCAGATTGCTGAGATTGCCCACGCAGCACAAGAATGCTGACGGATGCAAGTATTATCAGTAGAATATTCTTCATAATCTTATTATTCCCTCTACTATACAACCCGGAGGATTACGCTTTGTGCTGCTCTCTGTTGTAAGTCGGAGGCTGATGGTTCAAAAAGAGTGGGACCGGGAATCTGCAAAAGCAGAGTCCCGGTCCCGGGGGATAGGATGGATTTGGGGAAGTAGCCCATAGCAGAGTCGAACTGCTCTTTAGAGAATGAAAATCTCTCGTCCTAACCGATAGACGAATGGGCCGACCTGAGTCCAGACCGTCGCACACACAATCTCATTGCGCATTCCTCTTCACATCTCCTGTGCGCCTGAGGCGGAAGGAGTGCGGGTGGGGGTAGCTGCGTGGTGTGGCGCTTCGCGTCTGAATATTTTAAAGACTGTGCCGCCTCAGAGGCGAGCAGGCAGTGGGCTTGGCTCGATGCCGATCAATCAAGCGTGCGGCTGATTAGCCGAGCTTGTTGATGTGAGCCATCATGCCGCTGCAGAGGTTGGCAGCCTTGTTCTTCGAGATGATGTTCTTGCGGCCAAGACGCTGCAGAAGAGCGCTTACCTTGTTGTATGCTGCAAGTGCCTCAGCTTTGTCAGTGAGCTTGCGCACGTTGCGCACTGCATTGCGTGATGTCTTTGCCCAATAGCGGTTCTCGAGTTTTCTCTTCTCCGCCTGGCGAATTCTTTTTAAGGATGATTTATGATTTGCCATCTTAAAAAATGTCTTTTGCTTTTTGCTTTTTATAAATATTGGTAGCCCATAGCAGAGTCGAACTGCTCTTTAGAGAATGAAAATCTCTCGTCCTAACCGATAGACGAATGGGCCACTTATCGCGACTGCGCCGACGGGCGGCACAAATTGCGACTGCAAAGTTAAGTAACTTTTTCAAATCTCGCAACTTTTTCGCGAAAATCTTCGAAAAAATTGTTAAATTTGTGTGCCGAATTATGCATTATTAATAGTTTTCATCTGCATCGGCTCTGAAATCGGGTGTTAACTATCGATTTTTCGGCGCTTAAGAATCTCTCAAGCTACTTTTTTTATGATTCAAATCTTTTGCGTCAATACGGGTGAGTACATCCATGTCGAAGGTGGGCTGCAGCTCATGCAGCTGGCTGTGCGCCTCGGCGATGCGCTCCCCTTCACCCCGATCTGCGCCCATGTCAACAACAAGGCCGAAAACCTCTCGTATTCGCTCTACGCGCCGAAGCGTGTGGAGTTTCTGGCGGCTGACTCTGCAGTAGGGCGCCGCGTCTATGTGCGTTCGCTCTGCATGATGCTCTATCGTGCGCTTTGCTCGGTGATGCCGGGTATGCGCCTGCGCATCGAGCATTCTATCGCGGCGGGCTATTTCTGTCATCTCTTTGATGATAAGGGCAACATCGTCGAGCCCTCGCCCGACACACTGGCGGCGCTCAAAGCCGAGATGCACCGGCTGGCGGAGGCCAACATCCCCTTCGACTTCAAGGAGCGCCCCACGGAGGAGGTGAAACAGATATTCCGCGAGCAGAATCTGCATTCAAAGGTGGAGCTGCTCGACACGAATTCCGAGCTCTACACCACATTCTACACCCTCGACGGTGTGGCGGATTCTTACTATTCGGCTCTGGCCCCCTCGACGGGTTTCCTGAAGGTGTTTGACCTGGTGGAATACCACGATGGCTTCCTGCTTATGGGTCCCGATGCGAAGCGGCGCGATGTGCCGGCCTCGCCGGTGACGCAGGAGAAGATGTATGAGGCGTTCAAGGATTACCTGCTCTTCAACCGCACCATCAAGGTCAGCGATGTGGGCGAGCTCAACCGCGCCGTACAGCTGCGCCATGCGCCCGAACTGATAAATGTGGCCGAGGCCATGCATGAGAAGTATCTGGGGCGCATAGCCACCGAGATTGCCGACCGCAACCGCCATGGTGGGGCGAGGGTCGTGCTGCTGGCCGGTCCGTCGTCGTCGGGCAAGACCACATCCACCAAGCGTCTGGCCATCCAGCTGATGACAAATCTGAAGACGCCGAAGATGATCTCGCTCGATGACTATTTCGTTGACCGCGAGCATAACCCGCGCGATGAGAATGGCGACTACGACTACGAGTCGCTCTATGCCCTCGACCTCGACCGTCTCAACTCCGACCTGCGCGACCTTATCGACGGCCGCCGCATCAACCTGCCCACCTACAGCTTCGAGCTTGGCCGCCGCATCGAGCGTGAACGTCCGCTCGAACTCGACCCCGACGATGTGCTGCTCATCGAGGGGATTCATGGCTTGAATCCGGAGCTCACGCGCGCCCTACCCTCTGACGATGTGTTCAAGGTCTACGTCTCGGCGCTGACCTCACTCAATATCGACGACCATAACTGGATATCCACCACCGACAACCGTCTGCTGCGCCGCATCGTGCGCGACCACAAATACCGCCACACCTCGGCCCTCGAGACTATCCGCCGCTGGCCAAGTGTGCGCCGGGGCGAGGAGAAGTGGATATTCCCCTTCCAGGAGAATGCCGACGCTACGTTCAATTCGTCGCTGATATTCGAGATCGGTGTGATGAAGGCGTATGCCGAGCCGCTGCTGCGGCAGGTGCCACATAATAATCCGCTCTACGCCGAGGCCTACCGCCTGCTGCGACTGCTGAGCTATTTCGAGCAGATTCCGGCCGACCAGGTACCCTCGACTTCGCTGCTGCGCGAGTTCCTGGGAGGCTCGTCATTCCATTATTGATGCCACGGCGCGGGCCTACAGCCCCGCGGGTGTGAAATCCATCAGGTGAACTGATTTAAACTTTTTACGAAAACTAAAAAAGTATTTTAAAATGTTTTCTTCAAGGCCAATCTTCATTAATATTTTGGCATCTTTCGGCCCTCTTCATCGGTCGCAATGCCCGCATTGCTCCCTCTTCGAGAACCGAAACCTGCTCAAAATCTTAATAAAGCTTGACCTTGAAAAAAGTTTAAATCAGTTCAGTACAAAGATTCTTAGGGAAAAATGAAAGAGATCAACGACGAAAATATCGAACTCCTCGAATCACTCATCGACGACCACGACGAATCAGGGGCAATGCGCGAGATACGCGAGCTGCACCCCGCCGATATCGCCGAGATACTCGACCATCTCAACCTGCGCCAGGCCGAATGGCTCTTCAATCTCATCGATGATAATGAGAAGAAGGCCGAGGTGCTGATGCTGCTTGATGTCGAGGACCGCCGCAAGCTCCTCTCCGGGATGGATCCGGAACAGATCGGACACTTCATCGACCTTCTCGACACCGACGATGCCGTCGACCTCATCCAGGAACTCGACAAGGAGGACCGCGAGGAGGTAATCCAGCATATCGACGACATGGAGCAGGCCGGTGATATCGTCGACCTGCTGCAATATGACGAAGACACGGCGGGTGGTCTGATGGGCACCGAGATGATCGAGGTCAACGAGAATATGTCGATGCCTGAGTGCATCAAGGAGATGCGCCGCCAGGCCGAGGATCTCGATGACATATATTACGTCTATGTGGTCGACGACGACCAGCGCCTCAAGGGTGTGCTGCCGCTGAAGAAGATGGTGACGCATCCGTCGGTGAGCAAAATCAAGCATGTCATGGAGGCCGACCCGGTGGCGGTGCGCACCGACACCCCCATCGAGGATGTGGCCATCGATTTCGAGAAGTATGACCTCGTGGCGATGCCGGTCGTGGACAGCATCGGTCGACTCGTGGGACAGATTACTGTCGACGACGTCATGGATGAGGTGCGTGAGCAGAGCGAGCGCGACTATCAGCTGGCTTCGGGTATCTCGAGTGATATCGATGCGGCCGACTCCGTCTTCGCGCAGACCAAGGCGCGCCTCCCCTGGCTTCTCATCGGTATTATCGGCGGTATCGTCAATTCGCTTATCCTCACCGGATTCGAGGCGCAGATCGCGGCCGTGACGGTACTGGCCATATTCATCCCCCTCATCGGTGGCACCGGCGGCAACGTCGGTGTGCAGGCCTCGGCTATCGTGGTGCAGGGCCTGGCCAACGGTAAACTTGAGCTCAAGAATGCCGGACGCCAGATAGGGCGCGAGGTCATCGTGGCGCTCATGAATGCAGTGGTCATATCGGGTGCGGTGCTGGCCTATGTGCTAATCACCCAGCCGCATGCCTATGCCGTGGCGCTGGCCGTGGCGTCGTCGCTATTCTGCGTCGTCATCTTCGCCACTGTCTTCGGCACCCTCGTGCCCCTCACCCTCGAGCGACTGAAAATCAACCCGGCGCTCGCCACAGGCCCCTTCATACAGATCACCAACGACGTCGTGGGTCTGCTCATCTATGTGGCGATGTCCACATGGATGCTCTCCATGATTCCGCTCGGCGCCTGAGCCGGGCAGCCCCTCCAAAATCTACATAAAAAGCAATTATACATCATAATATAGAGCATGAAGAACGAGACACCTCTGATGAAGCAATACACCGAGATGAAACGCAAGCATCCCGATGCGATACTTCTCTTCCGTGTGGGTGACTTCTACGAGACCTTCTCTGAAGATGCCATCGCTGCGAGCGAGATTCTGGGCATAACCCTCACACGCCGGGGCAACGGCGCGGCCACTTCGGTCGAGCTGGCCGGTTTTCCGCATCATGCTCTCGACACCTACCTGCCTAAGCTGGTGCGCGCCGGACGCCGTGTGGCCATCTGCGAGCAACTTGAGGACCCTAAGCTGACCAAGAAACTCGTGAAGCGCGGCATAACCGAGCTCGTCACCCCGGGCGTCAACCTCAACGACGCAACCCTCCCCCCGCGTGAGAACAACTTCCTCTCAGGGCTGCATTTCAGCAAACCTGACCGCAAGGGGAATGTCACGGTGGGTGTGGCGTTCCTGGACCTCTCCACAGGCGAGTTCCTATGCGCGCAGGGTAGCGCGGAGATGGCCGACAAACTCCTTGCCTCAATATCGCCCAAGGAGACACTGCGCATGCGCGGCTCGCGCCAGATGTGTGAGTCGCTTATCTCGTTCAAGAGCTGCTATAATGAGCAGGATGACTGGATCTACACCACCGAGGCGGCCCGCGAGCGCCTGAAGCGTCAGTTCTCGACCGATTCGCTGAAGGGTTTCGGCGTCGACCATATGGAGGAGGCGGTGATTGCCGCCGGCAGTCTGCTGCATTATCTCGACTTCACCTGCCACACCCATACACGCCATATCACGGCGCTGGCCCGCATCGACTCATCTGTCTACATGCACCTCGACCGCTTCACGATGCGCAATCTCGAGGTGCTGGCCCCGCAGTCGGAGACCGGCATGAGCCTTGTGGATGTGCTCGACCACACGGTCACCCCCATGGGCTCGCGTCTGCTTAAGCGCTGGATGGCGATGCCGCTGCTCGACATCAAGGCCATATCGGCGCGTCAGGATTGCGTGGAGCATTTCTTCCGCGTGCCTGAACTGCGCGAACGCCTCAGCGACCATCTGCACCGTGTGGGCGACCTGCTGCGCCTCTCGGGGCGCCTCTCCACGCAGCGCATCATGCCCAAGGAGCTGCAGTCGCTGGCCATAGCGCTTGATGAGATGGCCGGAGTGGCATCCGGACTGTTGGATGAGGCCGCCGACTGCGCCCCTCTCGAGGCACTGGCGCGACGCATCGAGCCCCTGGCGGATGTGCGCGCCGACATTCGCCGCACCATCGTCAGCGACCCTCCTGTGAATCTTAACAAGGGGAATTTCATAGCCGCCGGCGTCAACCCCGAGTTGGATCGCCTGCGCGACATATCGAGCAACTCCCGTGCGGCCCTCGATGCCATTCTAAGCCGCGAGACACAGGCTACCGGCATACCCTCGCTCAAACTGAGCTTCAACAATGTACACGGCTACTATATCGAGGTGCGCAACACGCATAAGGATAAGGTGCCCGACACCTGGATACGTCGCCAGACCCTCGTGGGGGCCGAGCGCTATATCACCCCCGAACTGAAGCGCTGCGAGGAGGAGATTCTCTCGGCCGGCTCGAATATCGAGATTCTCGAGCGCCGCGAATATGCAGCGCTGCTCGAACGCCTCACCACCCGCATCGCGGCCATAATACGCAATGCCGAGGCTGCGGCCGAACTCGATGTCTATCTCTCTATGGCTGATGTGGCTGAGGATTACCGCTATGCGCGCCCTGTCATCACCGATTCGCTCTCGCTGCGCATCGAGAATGGGCGCCATCCGGTCATCGAGCGCCGATTGCCGCCGGGTGAGGCTTATGTGGCCAATTCTGTGAGCCTCGACTGTGACAAGCAGCAGATAATGATGATCACCGGACCGAACATGAGCGGTAAGTCGGCCCTTCTGCGCCAGACGGCGCTCATAGCCCTCATGGCCCAGACCGGCAGTTTCGTGCCGGCCGAGTCGGCCGAAATCGGTGTCATCGACAAGATAATGACGCGTGTCGGCGCCTCCGACAATATCTCGGCTGGTGAGTCGACTTTCATGGTCGAGATGAATGAGGCGGCGGCGATTCTCAACAATATGAGTCCGCGTTCGCTGATCCTGTTCGACGAACTTGGCCGCGGCACCTCCACCTACGACGGCATATCCATCGCCTGGGCCATCGTGGAGCATATTCATGAGAATGAACGCGCCCATCCGAAGACCCTCTTCGCCACCCACTATCATGAGCTCAATGAGATGGAGCGTCTCTTCCCGCGCATCGCCAACTATAATGTGGCGGTGAGCGAGATTGATGGTAAGGTGGTGTTCATGCGCCGCCTGATGCGCGGCGGCTCGGAGCATAGCTTCGGCATACATGTGGCGAAACTGGCCGGTATGCCTCCGGCTATCGTTAAACGCGCCTCGCAGGTGCTGCGCCAGCTCGAGGAGAACGCTGCGGCCCCCTCTGATGAGGCGGCGGATGCAGCGCAGGCCGAAGGAGCACGTAAGGGTGCCTCCCCCTCCGCAAAATCCGGAAAGGAAGCCAAGCGGAGCGTCACGCCGAAGAGCCGCAAGGCCAATGTAGAGAGCCTACAGGCCCCGGAAGCCTGCCAGCTCTCGATCTTCCAGCTCGACGACCCCCTTCTCAGCCAGATTCGCGACGAGCTCCTGAATGTGGCCATCGACAACCTCACCCCCCTCCAGGCCCTCACCAAGCTCCACGACCTCCAGTCGCTCCTCCGCGGCCACGATTAACCCCAAAATTCTCCCCCCTCCCCAAAATCTCCCATCCCTCCCAGAAATCCCAAAACTCCCAGCCCTCCCAAAGAGCAGAGGCCCTAAAAAGGGCCTCCCAAAAGCAAAAGGCGCGGCAGTCTCCTCACGGAGGCTG
>OFFB01000122.1_pt1 | contig 84431 bp, 87 predicted proteins | sample 1521281 | NCBI WGS metagenome assembly OFFB01 (sample SAMEA3504109, study PRJEB24116) | mouse gut metagenome | biome: mouse gut; feature: mouse-associated habitat; material: faeces | place: Denmark | collected 2011
ACTCGCAGACTTTATTCCACCGGCAGATAAACCCATTCCGTTCGTATCGCACCAGTGCCTCGGCATACGTCAGCTCCTTGCCGGTGGCGCCCATGCGGTAGTTGCGGTTGGCGAGCTTTGTGCCGTTGATGGACGCCCACATGTCGTCGAACAGGGCGCGTTTTATGACCTCGACATCGTCGGTGACAGCAATTAGTCCGGAGCCGTCGAAGCGGAAGAGCTGCGCCCCCTGGCGGAACAGGACACTGCCTTTGGCCTTGATAGGGACATGCTCCTTGCGCGGACCGTTATGCGGTATATTGCTGTCCGTTCCATCATCTGTGACTTTGACGAAATAACCGTCATCTTCAAGAAACCATACGGATCCGGCCACGGCGGTGGCGGTATCAATGTCGTCGACGGTTGCCACCGTACCGTCAAACGGATAGATGGCGGTATCTGTCGTATGACTGTCAATCCTTGTATTTAGAGTATTGGCCGTCTCGGTAAGCGCCGTATTGAGGTCGTCGACATCGTCGCGCAGCTTCCACGGCTCCCAGTCGACGAGGGATTCGCCGTCGAAGCGGTACAGGTCGCCGGTGCAGTAGAAAATCGCGTCTCGCCGGGCATGGTATGGTGGATTTGTATTCCAGTTATTGAGATGATTACAGTCTGTGATACCCATTTCTTCCACTAAAAGGAAACTTTTTTCATCATTGACATACCAGATTGTACCTATGCCCTCGCCCGGGTCTATATCGGAAAGAGACTGTACCATGAAATCAAAACGAAAAACGGGCAACCGTTCCTCGAGGTCGAACAGCTCATTTTTGGCGCCGTTCTTTACGGAAGTGATGTATGCACGCAGCACGGAGCTTTCCAGCTCCACGAGGCCGCTACCGTTATGGCGGTAGAACGTCGTGCCGCAGCGGTACACTATGTCCTGACGGGCAAGAGGCTCGCCGCCTACGTCATTGTGGCTGTTATGCGGCAGGGAGTGGGACGGGGTGCCGCCCGTGTGTGTCACGAAATAACCCTCCTGCGCGGCATACCATACGGTGCCGGCCTCCTTCTGCGACACGTGTTCGGCTTTCGGAATCGTGCCGGCAAACGGATAGATACCGGTGTCGGCCTTGTATGCCGACAGGTCGTTGGCGACATTGGTGACATCATCTGCGACTTCGCCGATTGAATTTTCCAGTTCTTCCTTGGCTAAGTCCAGCTGCTCACTGACTGCGGTTATATCGGCCGAATTATTATTGTCTGCATCTTTAAGTTCAGAAAGGAGATTTATCAGACTCTCGTCGTCTTTAATGCCACCGAGGAATGCTATGACTTCATTGAAACTCTCAATTGCTGTAGTGGCATTCTTTCCTAAAATGGTATTGATTGCATCCTCATTTGATTCGGCTTTATTCTTAGCCGCTGTTACCGTATCCTTTACTTGTTGCAGGGTATCCTGTATGATCTGAATAGTTTGTTGGATAGCATTATCGGCAGCGGTACGTTCAGAAATTTCAGTATCAATTTTCGCCGGTATTGTACTGAGCGCCTTATATCTTTTGTTCAGGAAATCAAATATCCGTGCGACAATTTCATTCGTTACACTTTCCGGGGTTTCCGCATCCGCTATAAACGTTATCAGATTATCAATGAATGCTTGTGTTATACTGTCTGCCATTGTGCTGTAATTAATTGAATTGTTTTGTGAATTTGTTTGAGAATACACGGGGTTTATGGCCATCGTTACCGTCGACGATGTCCTGCATGATATTTACCTCAGATGAAGAAAATTCGAGTTTTATGGTAAATGATTGCGGTCTATCGGGCCGCGGGCTGTATGTAAAATCTTCAATAGACGGAATAACTTTAACGGGTAAGGGGGAAAAGTCGAGCAGATATACATCTTCGCTTCCAAGCATGTCCATAAGAAACTGAACTTCGTCGTGGCGTTTAATTCCTGATACTACAGTTACGGACTGGTGACGTGCCGCTCTTTCACGGTCGATGAGGTATTCACCCGTAATATTATCGTAGCGTTTGAATTGGGCCTCCTCTGCGTTAGGATAATCAGGCGTTACCGAGATTGGCCCTGTAAGTTCAATAACTTCAAATACTCCGAGTGAATTGCGGAATTTCAACCGGTAGCAGTCCTTGGCCGGCATACTCTGTTCAACGACAATCCGGCATGAAAACGTTGAATTATAGAATACATCGAATACCGACGGCAGGATGTTGTGCTCCTTGATGAAGTATTTACGCAGTGCTGCGACATCAAGAGCCGCCACGCCCTCAAAGCTGTTGTTGTTATAGGTAATTCCCGTTGCTTTTTCAACGACGGTCAGCATGTCGCCCGGGGCATAGGTCATAAAATAGAGTGGGTACAGTTCCCGTTCCTTTATGATAATCTTCCATGAGGAGGTGCGGGTAGTCATGAAAAAATTATTGGCGTAATTGAAAAAGCGAGATTGAAAGACATCTTTTCCAAGGTTTGCAAGAACTCTGTAATTTTGTCGCGATATGCCCCCGGGTAAAACAATGCATGAATACGTCGATTCATTTTCACCTAATTCAAAGGTGGCATATAACCTGCGTTCAGGAATAAGGCTTTCGTCCTCAATCAGAATGACGGGACTTTCATTTTCGGCGGGTGGTTCCGGGAGATATGGTATAACTGAATCTGCTATATCAGCAATATCAACATTGAGGGGGGAAGTAAATCTCCCCTCGAAAATTATCGTCCCTCCGACATCTATGCTGAATTTTCCCGGGGTATGAGGCGAATTGTTCGCGCCCGGAAAATTCTCCCGTAAAACAATAGGATTACGGGAGAAGGCATATCCCATATTTATATTTTGTGCTATCATCGTCAAATCAAAGTCGGAGATGCGACCGATCCGGTAAAAATTATCCGGGTATTTAGAGAATTAATGAATTTATCACGATCAGCTGAAGGGGTGAGCATGAAATCGATAAAAACAGATAAGGCGCCGAAATGATCTTTACGCCATAACCGGTAATATTTATCGACATCGGCGATTTGCGGTGCTGAAATGATGTTATTGTTATCCATATTGCAAAACTCCATATATTTTAGTGTATGCCAAAGGACTAATCTGTTACTAATCTTGCAACGAGAGTTACATCATATTCCACAGAAACAGTAACTTCGCCGATCGGGTCGTCAGACAGTTCCCATCGCTCCGCCACACCGTCATATCCAAGATCATGTATCTCATAGACATCGTAGGTAATGAACGCATTATATTTACGCATGATGCGTTGGCCGGCACCCATCGGTTTTATTAATGATGTGTCGGTCTGCCATACCGGAATACCGCGTGTAATGGACTTCATAATCATACCATCACCACCGAGACAATAATAATCTCCTTGTGTCCCGTGGGGAGTATATCCGCTTTCTTCAGTATATTTTTCCACTGCGGAGGCTCTTATAGGTGCAGTGTCCAATCCCGGACCGTACGTTTCAGTCTTCAACCGCCATTCGAGATGACGCGCAGCTGCTGCGAAATCAGGGACATTCTGTTCCTTCATTATATCGTATTCACCTTGCGTCTGTATAGTACGTAATTTCATTTCAACAGATACATTTTTACCAGATGGTATTGAATAGTTTACCGTATCAATCAGGCATCGTATATTGCCGAGTCTGACTACATTGATGGTATTGAGGGAAAAAAGCTCCGAGCGGCTGAAATTTACCTGCGCTTCCACCGAGCGGTTGCCATGACGGAGTATTTCATCATATTTAGACCAAAACCGGTTGAAAAGTCCGTCCTTGAATTGGAACAATAGCGAAAGAGAAGGAATCGTACCATCGTCGAGAGTCATCCGTTGACCGGTGTCATCTTCCGGGGTAAGTCTGCCTATTGTCTTGTGGTAACGTGTGTAAGCGAACATGAAGGCGAGGGGAGTGCTGTCACCGTCACTCTCCGAACCGTCGCTCCCTTTTATATAGCTGTGATAGTGACGCGCGCCGAAAAGATAACACGGACACCAGTCATTATGGCTCGGACCGGCGCCGGTTCCGACATTCGACACCCATGCCACCGGCACAAACTCGTCGTCGCTTGAAAGTTCAAGCGCGTTCAGTCCTTCAGGCTGTGGATCCCAGTTGAAGAAACTCGAGGAGGATGCCCGGATGCTTCCGTTAGTGGCATCAAGCCGGTACCACGTGCCGGTGATGAACTCACGAGCCGTAAAACTTGGCGCACTGTCAACGGTAGGAGAGTCTTCTGACTGTACAGAAGGTAAAAATGAGGCTGTTTGGTATGCGTATAAATCGAAATCTCCGTCATCGTAATCGTCTTCCCATGGGTCTGGTGGATCGGGATAGTCAGGATCATCCGGATCCGGATACAGGTATTCATAATAAATGTCACCGTCCCATTTCGGGGCATCCGGCCGTCCTGTATTTTGCCACAAACTTACATGTATTCCGAGCCGTACATGAGACATGTCGACACCTTTTGCAAAATCCTCGAAACGTTCGTGGCTCGGTGCTGCACCATCTATAGATGTCTGCGCGGACAGTTTTACGTATTGTCGTTCTCCGTAGATAATTTTTGGGGCGCCCGACAGTTTGCTGTCAACAGTCATGGACGGTTGTTTGTCGAGGATGTCCTTAATGAGTTCGAGTGATACAGAACCGGTATTGAAGTTTATATTGTATATCAATCCGAAGCGTACCCATAGAGCATTCATAAATTCCTCCACAGTGCAGTCCGGCATCAGGTCGGCGTAACGTATTTCTCCCCGGCAACATGCGTCGGCGGCATTGTTCAGGACTACAAGGCGGGAGAGCTCGAGGTCGTCTTTGAACGGATTGCACGGTACCGATACCCCGATATCCGAAAAAATAAGTTCCAGGACTCGCCATACACGAAGAAACGGGGTAACCATATACCCGTCCGGCACATTTACTTCGGTAACAGTGCCGTCAATAAGACGCTTCACGGTTTTAGGCTGCCGGATCCCGGTGCTCCCGGCGACATTGAGAATCTCCCAATATACTTGCTTGGCGGAGTCAGAACCGGTACTTTCGTTGTTTACCGCGACCGGGAATATGGCGAAATCATCGGTCTGAGGTTCGGGAAAGCGGTAGATCCGGTACATGTCGTCAAGGAGGAGTTCGACAGTGGCCACGTCCTGCATTCGGGATGGGAGATATATAGGCAGACCGGAAAGTTCGCCGAGCTTCTTTACCTGCCATTTCGCATATACGGTCGAGTTGTCGAACCCGATATTAAAAGTTATGCCTTCATCGCGCCCGGCATCAGTGACGTTAAGTTTACCGCTTCGTATATACCCCCCGTCGCGGACTTCAACGGAGCGTTCGGGCAGATTAGGGTCGGAGCCTGCATCGATACGCTGCGGGAAACCGAGCAGCAGCGAGTTACGGCGGGTGGCCGGTACCGTGGCCGGTATGGACTGGCTGCCGCGGTCATTATATATCGGATTGGTATCTTCAATCTCTATTGAGAAGTCGGACTGGAGGTCGAGCACTTCTCCATCAACAATTATTTCCATAACAAATTATTTTTTACGGGTGAAAGGATTGCGGGCACGGTCCAGGGACTCCTGTGCACGTTCTATATCACGTAATACCACGTATGCCCTGATATTGCGCGTGGCCTGACGCAGTTCCTTTATGGCGGCGGTCAGTTCAGAGGTATCGGGGACGGAAGGGGCTGAAGTGTATCCGCCTTCCGCATATCCGGCGGCCGGCGTTCCGGCCGGAACAGGTACACCGGCTGTCTTATTACGGCGTATAGCCTCAATCACACTTACCGCGTCGACCACGCGGGGATTGTTCATTATAGGCTTCGGCACGACATACTCGCCGCGATGAACGACACCCGCGACCTCGTAGCGGTCTCCGTCGCCGGTGTAGCCGCCTTCGGAATATCCGGAGAGGACACGTTCCGCCTTGGCCTTCTGTGCCGCTGACCCACCGGCGGTATTGCCCGGCTGCATATTCTTGATTTTATCGCGTTCAGCCTTTGCCGTAGCAACTTGAGCTATTCCAGTAGCTGACATCATTGCAGCTGCGGCAATTCCCCAAGGGGTATAACCCATTTCAGCAAATGTCTTTATAACAGCCACTGCTGTATCTGCGATAATCTGCGAGACTTTTATTGCAAAATTGACGTCGGCGTATTTTTTCTGGATTTCCAGTTTTTTATTTTCCTTTTCCTCTTCGAGGGCGGCGGTATCCTCTCCATTGTTCTTGGCCTGCTGGATAAGGACATCATATTTCGCATCACTTTTGGCAATTTCGGCATCCTGTATGGCCGAGAACATCGACCCGGAAAGCTGCGAATAATAGTCAAAGTATTTTTTTGCATTATTGACGCCCAATTGCAGTTTCTGTTTCTGGTAGTCCTTCTCCTTTATGAGACCTTGCGTATGGTAGTTCTCGAGTTGCGCAAGCTCGCGATCATATTCGTCGGCCCAAGAGAGTCCTGTCAGTTCCTGAAGCTGCCATACCTGCTCCTGATACGAATAATTTAGCGCGGCAATACGGCGTTGCTTCTCACTTTCAAGAGCTACGGCATCGTCAGAACCGGCTTCCACCGTTTTGAGCATCTTATCGTAAGATGTTTCGATTGCGCGCTTTTGAAGCTCGAATGTATTCTTAATGCCGTCGGCGCTGGTAGTGTCGGTCATCATTTCGCGGAGCAGCTCGGAATATTTTCCGGTATCGGTCAGCACCTGCGACTGCATGGAGGCAATATCGGCCGAAGTCTTTTCAAGCAACTGACGCTTATCCTCTGCTCCGAGGTAATCGGCGTTTTCTGTCTTCTCATAAAAATCCTGCAACTCCTTCAACTGAGCTTCATGTGTGCCCTTCTGTAGGTTGAGCAGATATATGTCGGCGGCCTCACGTGTAGTCTTCTGTTTGATGACATTCTCCCTTACTGTGCGTTCCTGGGTGTCATAGAAAGCCTGCTGTGCGGCGAGGCGCTGCTTATGCTCCTCCTGCTCCTTTTGGGCGGTGGCTTTGTTGATGTCCTGTTGCGCGGCGACTACCTGTTGGTTTACTTTATTTTGCTCCGCATTTATATTGTCGATGGTTGCGGTATGTGTATCGTCGGTTTCCTTTTTGAGCTTCTGGAGCGCTATAGTCAAGTCCTTGCAATACCTGATCAGTTCTTCGTTTTTCTTTATGGCCAGTTCATATTCCGGAATCTGCCCTTTAAGTTTATTTATATCGAGGAGTTTTTGCTGGTGCAGGTCATCTGCTGCAGCGGTAGCTTCATCGATTGAGTCCTCCTGATATGTGCCGGGAGTATGTTTGTTTTTAGGGACCTTTCCCTCCAATACCTTCAGCCTGTCCTGTATTTTCTTCTTGCGGTCTTTGATGTCGTCATATTCTTCATCGGTCTGCGGGTCGAGCTTACGGAGTTCCTTCAGCTGCTTTTTCAACTCCTTGATTTCGTCGACTACCGTATGCACGGCATTGCCGGTTTTGTCGAGGTCACCGGTAATTGTGGTAAAAGTATCGTCGGTGGTGGTAAAGATGTCTGTCAACGAAAAACCTGCGGCCTTTACTTCTTCAGCAAACCCTTGCAGCGCCTCAGTGGTAGTTGTAACCGCGGCATCTGCGGCGGCTGCTTCCTTGGCTAAATCATCGAGGGCATCAATCTTTGCTTTGGATTCCATTGCAGCTATAAATTTATCAGGTGATAAAAATGTAGAGACTCCCGGTTCAAATGCCCTGTCCCAGTCCTCGGAAGTCACACCTTTGACCCCTTCTTCATAGGCCTTCTGCGCTTTCCGTTGGCGCGATTTGGCCGCTTCATTCTCCCGGACATATTGAGTGTATTCGTCTTGATAAAAGGCAATGCGCATACGCTTTTCCATTGATTCTATATACTTGTCGAGAGCCTTTTTATTGGCAACGAGTTTGCCATGTTCGGCGTCCAAATAGCCATTATATTCCGGACATACTTTGTTGATGGCTTTTATAGCCTTCAGGCGTTCTTTCTTGAATGCGGTCTCGTCTTCAGCCACTTTCAACAGGTCGAGTAATTTAGCCTTTTCGGTGGCGAGATTGTTAGTGAACTCCTCCCGCTTGCGGGTATGTTCCTCAATCTGCTGCTGCATCTCTTTCTCCTTTTCCTTGAGCTTTTCCTCGGCTTCGGAAGTCTGGCTGAATAAAGAATATAATGCCGATCCAATTGATGCTATAGCCCCGATGATCGCCGTCCACGGAGTGGAGGCGAGAGCAGCCTTGAAAGCGTTGAACGAAGTAGTGGCCGCCTTTATGTTTCCTACCATAGCCTTGAAACCGGTAGAACAGAGCAGCATTGCGGTGCGAAAGGCTGTCATGAGTTTCCGCCCGACCCCCACAGTGGCAAAAAACACTTTTAGCGCGGTGTTGACAGCAATTACAGCCAGTTTATAGCTGCTCCATGCGATTACCACCAGTTTGATTACGCCGCTGAATTTTGTCAGGAACTGATATACATTGCCCAGTGTCTGCACAAGCGATGTCAGCATTTTTATCAGATCCTTGATGGGGCCTTCCGTCCCGTCGGCAATTTTGAGTACGAGTTCCTCGGCGGCCGATTTGAGTCCGGCGATTGCACCGGCAACATTGTCGCCCATCGTGGCCGACATCTCATTGAACTCATCGTTGACCCCGGTAATAGCGTCGCGCAATTCAACGAGGGAGTCGGCTTCAGATAGAAACGTAGAAAAGGCGGCCACGCTTCGCTTGTCGGTCAGGTCGAGTGCTTTTGCGAGGTCGACACCCTCGGCATAGAGTTTCTGCAATCCTTTAGCGAGGTCGTCTGCATTCCGGACGGGACCGCCGAGTGCTTTCGCCAAAGCGCCGTTGGCATCGCAAAGGTTAAGAATGATATTGCGGGTGGCGGTTGCCGCACTTGATGCATCAAAACCGGCGTTGGCAAGCTGACCCAGTAATGCGGTTGTATCCTCGAGTGAAAGTCCGAAAGCATGAGCTACCGGGCCTACCGTCGACAGTGATGCTTCCAATTTTGAGAAATCGAGTGCCGTTTTGGTTGTAGCTATGGCAAACGTAGCGAGCACGCTTTCTGTGTCCTTGGCATCTTTATGAAAAATACGGAGAGCGGCACCGGCGAACGCCGCGGCACGCGGAAGGTCGGTGTCTACGGCCTTGGCAAATTTCAGCGTGGCGCTTTCCATAGCGAGGATTTGCTCGCGGCTGAATCCGAGTTTTGCAAGCTCGATCTGCAGGTTGGTTACTTCTGCGGCGGAATATGAAGTGGTGGCTCCGAGCTGGCGGGCCGCCGCTGTCATCTCCTTTATGCCGTCGCGCGATGTGCCGAGTATTGCGGCGAGCTTCGAATTGGCTTTCTCGAAGTCTACGACGAGGTTGAACGCATTCTTGAACGCTCCCGTAATGAAGGAAAATATAGTCAGTCCGACGCCATTAAAGAAGCCGATCATGGTCTGCTTCATCTTTGTCAGGGAGAAAAATCCTCCCTGAAGCCCGCGGGCTGCTGCATTGGCCTTGTCGAGAGCGGCCTGCACCTTGTTGATTTCGCCGCGGAGTTCGTTGTAGCGCTTGGGGTCGGCGGCCTTGGATGTATTGTTAAACTCTCGTTGGAGTTCCTTAAGGCGTTTCTTCAACTGGTTGACCGACATTGAAGTCAAGTCGAAACGCTTTGCGATTTCGTCCATCCTCGCACGGTTGAGCGACATCGCTTTATTATTCTGCTCGATTGATTTGCGGAGGTTTTTCCATTCGGCCGAGCCTCGTTTCCCCTCGGCTTCGAGCTGCGCCATAGCCTTCCGGCTGGCATTGGTCTGTTGCTGGAGTTCCTTGTTTTTTTTCTCCAGTTTGTGAAATTCCTCCTGTGCCTGGGTCGCATTGAGTGTCAGGACCCATTTGATATAGTCAGGTTCTAATTTTCTTGCCATTGCGTCAACTTATTATGTTGGCGCAAATGTATTATTAGTATTTATGGGGATAAAGGACGCCGATATTATTAGCAGTCACCGCAATCACTTCCATAGCAACCTGGTGCTGCGCTTGACTCATCGGCCGAAGTCGTATAAGGGCATCTATCTATTTTATGTTCTGTTTCGCGGTCGCACTTGTTGATAAATGCGCGGTGGTCGCGATTCCATGTCTCGAGGTTTTCGCGCATTATACGCTTCTTACGGGCGTCGGCCATAGCGCCGGCACGTGCCCAAAGGTAGAGCCATTTCCAAAAACTTCTGCGGCGTTTCATCGTTCAATTCCTTTCGTGAGTAGTTCCGTTATGAGTAATGATGTGGACTGCCGGCGGCGGTCAGCCTCGTCCCTGATTAAATTAAGCAGCCAAGTAGGCAGGGTGAGCGAGATTTTAGTTCTCGGCTCGCCATCGATTGTTTTTCTTCCGGCGCCATCTCGTGCGCCACCGCTTCCTATACCTCCCATATCGTTTTATTTATTGGTTTTCACAAATATAATAAATTATTTTGATTTAGGCGATATTTTCAAAATAAAATAAATATGTTTTACAACATATAAAATACCCCCGCGATATGGCGGGGGCATAGCCAGCGAGAACAATGTATAAAAGTGTAAATCAAACAAGTTGCAACTGGCTTAATTCCTGACCGAAAGAATGCAACGCGGATTGTATTTTCTCAGTGGTTTTGGGTGAAGGATTACGGTATCCTGATATATATTGAGAGAGCTGGGCCGCCGAAATCCCGGTAAGTTTAGCGAGGCCTTTGTAGGAAATAAGGTCGGCGTAATAGACCAGAAATGATGGCAAATCGTATGAAAAAGCGAACTCAACCTCCTCGAAAGGTTTCCCTTCCTCTTTGAAAAACGATTTCATATCCTCATACTCTGCCATAAAATCAGCGATAGCGTCATTGGCAGTTGCTCCATCGCCATGCACGCCCCAGCCAAGATTGTTGTCATCGGGCATGTAGGCGCCATAGCTGCCGTCTTTGCCACGCTCTATAAATACTCTAACTGTCTTCATAATCAGACTATACTTTACTATGCTATTCTTTACTTTAACAATTCTATTCAGTTTTGGTTTGAAAGGGAGGGGCCAAAGCCCCTTCCTTCATTTTATTCCGGCATCACGTAGGATTGATTTGAGTGTGCCGGGCTTGACATCTTCCGAACCGTGATTACTTGTTTTGAAGTATTTCCTGGTGATTGGGGAGTACCACATCGGATGTCCGCCACGTTGTCGACCGGTATCCCAACATCCGTATTTACTCAGCTGTTTGTGGAGTTCATTGTATTTCATTGTTCTCTTGTTTTGATTTACAATACAAAGATAATGCTAAATTTTTATTTAGCAAAATATTTTGGCAAAAAAATACGGCTTGGACAAATATTTTTCCAAGTATCTGTCCAAGTCGTATCGGGTGTTAATAATTATAATGATGCGGCCGGTAAATCGTTAGATGGGAGGTCGACGTCGGGAGGGGAGGAGAGGGTTATTATATCGCGCCGGAGCATCTGGAGGGCACGGAGACGGTTCATGACCTCGGTGTCGGCTTGTTCGTCGACGGTCGACAGGTCGAGGATAACGAGGCGGGTGACTTCGTCGATGGTCCGGGTATAGGTTTTCGCGATGTGGGGCTGGTTCTGGAGGGTGTCGAGCACGTCGACCACGGCGTCGGTAATCTGTGCGCCTGCAACTTCAAGTCTCATCGCGCACCTCCTTTCCGGATATTGCGGACCAGCCATGCGATGCCCCAGGGCGACAGGTACAGGCAGTCGACGCCGATTGCGCGCTGCGCTGCCAATGTATCGGCGATTGTCATGAAGTGGAAATACATCAATGCGGCCACAATGCAGGCGGCAATTAATGACGCTTTCGGAGAGAAAGCGGCGCTGATGGCGCGCAATGCCATTGCGCGGAGGTTGGTAACTTGCGTCCTCGACGCGGGTGCAGTTAGTGTTGTTGTATTCATACTTGTGATGTTTGACGTTTAGACAGAAAAACGGCTGTCATATCCCGTCGTCAAACATCACAAGGTTCACTCCGAAGAGCCAAGATTGTATGGATATGGCAGCCGTAATAGCTGGTATGTGTGGGCATAAAAAATGCCCGATATTATGTCGAGCCTCTAACCGGGACTCCTCGGAATGGTCGAACCATTATGATGTTTGACGCTACAAAGCTACAAATAAAAATTATTTTTACAAATATTTTTACTTGAAAATTTTGATAATTCACAAAAGTGTATTATATTTGTATTGTCAAACAAAAAGAGTTATTCAACATGATGGACAAACAAGCACTTTTACAGTATTGGGCAGGCGAATTAATCGCGGTCAAGATGGAGCTTGAAAAAATCTCCTACCTATTGCAGTCAGGAGTCAAGCCCACGAGAGAGATTGAACGACACCTCGACAACATGCTCGACAGAAAGAAACATTTGGAAATGTTGATAGAGGAAGTTCGCAAACAGAAGTAAAACACGGGGAGGGGGGCACCCCTCTCCCCTTAAAATTAAACAACGATGAAAGAACGTATAGAAAAATGGAAACAGATGGAGGCAGCCGGCGATCCTGCTGCGACCGACTATCTGAAAGAGATAACAACTCAGGCACAGGCCGAGGGCAAAATTCAGGAAATGAATGAAGCCCTGCAATATCTGATGGCATCGGCCGACAAGCATCTTGACAACGTAGAGAAGTCAGTTGCTTCTTATACGATGCATGAACGCATGGGAACGTTAACCGAGGTTGTCAACCTCGCCTACATAGCACGGCATTATTTCGGCAAGACCCGCCAGTGGTTGTATCAGAGAGTAAAGGGCCAGTTAGTAAACGGCAAGCCCGCAGCCTTCACCGAGGCTGAAGAAGCAACGTTTATAAAGGCTCTCAACGAAATCGGCGTGCAGTTGGCAACATTTTCCCAGCGAGTATGACAAACGAACAAGCGTCCATGGCTCTTTTTGTTTGACACGCATAGCACACAGACGCTGTCGGGGCTGTGCCTATTTTGGCACAGCCCCGATTTTATAAATCATCGAGTAATGGATATAATTCTTAAGACAGGCACTTCCCCGATGCAAAATTGCTCGGGGGAGTGTTTTTTGACGGGTAGCGGATATGGTTTACTATCACATAAGTCAATTTTTTGAAAAATTATACCTGAATAGATGACAATTCGGCACCGATAGCCCTTAGCTCGTTCAATATCAAGTCGGTTCTCTCTTTTGAAGGCTTCTTGCTGCCACCTATATATTGAGCCATCAAACTTTGGCTGATACCCAGTCGGCGTGCGAGTGCGGAGACGTTTATTTCGGGGTGAGCAAGAAAAAGCCTGTAAAGGAATGGCTTTTGTTTTTCACGGAAAAAATTGTCAAAATCAAGGTCTTCATCAAGCTGGGGCCAATGGATTCCAAAACGGTCGGCTACATAATCTTCCAACTTGTCTTTCGGGGCATTTTTCAACCTTGCATAATCGGCAAAAAATTCCTTGGCCTCGCGGCCGTCTGATGTCATTATATGCACGGCATCATCGGTGAGCCATATTTTTGTTATATCCATAGCCATCTTTAAAGTTTACGCCATAAATATAGGTAATAATTTTATAACCTACAAATTTATCCCCCCAAAAAATCGCTCCCGGGCAACTCTTTGCACGGGAGCGATGGGTAATGATTATTGTTTCACCTATTCAGAGGTCAAGTTGTGGCTGTGGGTTAAGACGTTCGGAGCGGAGCCTTCCAAGTGATTCCTCTATTTTACGTCGCCTTGCTTTTGCTTCTTTTTCTTCCAATATTACGGCGTTGGGTTCTTTTAGAAGTTTGAGTTCTGCTTCATTAGCCTTTAATTGTCTGTCGAGAGTGTTATGAAAGTGATTATAAAGTACCTCGTAACATTCTCGGCGATATTCTATAACATTCTTTTTTGCTTCGGGTGCTACTTTCCCGGGATTAATTGTAGCAAGCCAGCCGTAGATAAATTTTACCGGTAGGCAAAACATGTCGTAATTCTTTCCATCTGCTCCAGGTGAGGGGATAATCACCCCAACTGGTTTAAAAAATTCATCTTCTTGAATTTTATCCCGTTGTGCCTTTGCATCAATTCCGATAGCTTCGCAGATAGGTTTAATAGGGAGATATTCTATACCGTCTTTGCAGACAATCAAAATTTCAACGCTGTTAAAATTGATACACTTGTTATCTATGATTTATACTATTTTAGGTGAAACGATAATCTTATAAAGTAAATAATCTCGTATAATGTGATGCGCTACTCAATTCTGTTGGAAAAATCGCTCCCGGGCAACTCTTTGCATCGGGAGCGATGGGTAAAATAATTCACCTAATTGAAGTCCAATACGGGACAGGAATCAAGTCTTTGTTTTCGGATTGAGGCGAGATGTTCCTCGGCTTTGCGCCGGTCGGCCTTCGCCTCTTTTTCGCGAGAGATAGCATCGTTGACAGCTTTGAGGGCGGCAATTTCGGCCTCGTTTTCCTCTACACGCCGTCGGAGCGACCCGGCGAAATGCCGGTAGAGAGTTTCGTAACACTCGAGTTGATAGCGAGCGACATTTTCCCTACGATTTTCTGCCACGAGGTTTGCATCAATTGTGAAAAGCCATCCATAAGCAAATTTTAATGGCAGACAAAACATCTCATAGTTTTTTCCATCAGCTCCAGTTGCCTTTAAGGTAACGGCAACTGAATTGAGAATGTAGTGACGGTTGATGCGTTGTCTTTGTCCTTCAGGATCAATTCCGATAGCCTGACAGATGGGTTTGACAGGGACGAAAAAGTTATTGTTTTCGTCGCGGACGGCAGAAATTTCGATGCCGTTGATTGTGGTAATTACTTGTTTGTCCATATTGCAATAGTTAATGGTGAATTATTTGCCGCAAATATAGCAAATAATTCCATATCAAGAAAATATTTTACATTTTTGTGCAAAAAATCCCCGACGGAGGCCGACGGGGACGTTGCAACGGGACGGAAAGAGTTTTTTATTAATTGGATGTGTGGTCAGCTTTTTCTTTTTTCGAGTCTCGATACACTTTGATTTGTGCGGCCATAGCCACTCCAAAAGAGAGAACGACACCGATAATGAATTCGACTCCGAGAGCTGCGAGGAGGGCAACAACCCACCCGTGGGCGCCAATAAGCCAGCATACAGCCACTATGGCCGGGATAAGCATTATCGCCGACCTCAATACTATTCCTACAATGTGTTTGAATTTTTTCATAATTATTGTTTTAATTGGTTGTTGAACTGTTGGAGGAGTTCGGGAAAATGCCGGTCAAGCCAGTCTTGGAACTCGTATTTCACATTTATCATGGTTTCACAGTAGAGAATACCCCAGATTTGGCGGTTATAGATTTGATAATTACCGTGTCGTTTCATATCGAGAAAGCGGATATAAGTCGGTAACGTCGTTTCTGTCCTGATACCCTCGCCGTCGGGGGTGATATGGTACCGGGGATTTGTCAACGCCTCCAGCAAAACCCCGCTTCTTCCCTGAAGGGTCGAACCGCCTCGTTTCTCGCGGATCCGGTCGTGGCCACTCTGATATATCCTTTCGGTGGCGATAGCCCTTTGAGCCTCGAATATATCGCGGATTCCCTTTTCGAGCTGCTGTCGGAAATATTGGATTTTTACGCCTTCAAGTTCCATGTTGTTAGGTTATTATTTTGAATCCTATAGACCACCCCGCGAACCCGGCGAAAAACTCCGTTTCGGGGAGGGTATTCAGCGTCGAGACATCGAAACGCATTACAGGGCAACCGGCGGCGAGGTCGTCGAGCATCAGGGTCTTGACTTCCTCGATAGCCTTCTGCGAGGATTCCAGAGCGGCAAACGATGTCTTTCGCTGTGGATCGTATTTCTCCATGACGAACACCACGCACTGATTGGCCTCGCGGAAAGCGTCGGGGTTCTTGCTGTCGGATTCACCTCCGGGAGGAAGGATAAACAGGGTAACGGAGCCGGTCGGTAACGCCTGAATCTTTTTTCCCATGTCCTTATCCACCGCCACGGGCAGAACGCCGGAAACGGAATCGAGGCGGTCGGCTACCCGCTCCCAATACTCGCGATACTGAAGGAGATTTATCATAACTTCCCGAAATAGTGGTTTGCTTCTGCGGTTCTGCGTTTGACAAGTCCGGGGAGCGGCTTCAGGACACCGTTAACCCTTGCGTTAACGTGCTTCAGGAACTCGGCGCGGATAGAAGGGTCGTTTGGGTTTGCCTTTACCTTCCGGAGCAACGTCGGGGCCTTGGCGGAGAGTGAACCGATATTGTAAGACAACGAAACAAGCGCGTCGAACTGGTTGTTATTGAGGGCAACCCCCGCGAATAACGGCGCGACCTTAGCGGCGAACTTCCGTATATCGCTATCGAACAGACTTTCCGCCTCCGCCTGTGTGATACGCTTGCCGGGGGTAACGTCTGCACCTGTATGTCCGTAGCCGATAGTAAGGATACCGGCGGGGCAACGGTAGGCGGTTAATTTACAGCCTTCCCAGCCCTTAATCATCTGTTTAATTTTCTGTGATAATTCCATGATTATGAAGTTTTAGAATTTCGTTTTTCGTTCATATACTCGAATTTACATTTATACAGGTAAATGAGGACCGCCCACATATCAGCCGTTTCTACCTGACTGACGTTTCCGAACAGTCCGGCAGACGCTACCTCGAAGGTTATGCCGGTCCATCCTGTCTTGTCGTCGGGCTTGGTGCTTCCGGTACTCTTGAAGATAATCCGAAAGTCGATTTTCTTCCCGTTTATCTCTATCGGTCCGCTCTGGATAGCCTTCCAGACGGAAGAAAACAGTTTCGGGGCGTGGAAGGTCAGAAGGTCTGGCACCGGGGCTGTGTCCGGGATATGGTAGAGCGTTCGGGCGATATGTTCGTATCCCTCGGCCATTGCTTCGGGTTCTGCTCCGTCCAGACATTCGGCGACGGTGTAGCACTCCACGAACTCACCGAATGTAACACCCTGAAGAAGGTCGCCGGGGCCTTTATACCCATTATATTCCGGAAGGAGATTAACCACGGTATCGAAATCGAGGTGAATACGCTCTCGTCCCTCGATCATCTCCTTGACAAAATAGCCGTCAATTGCCGAAATCTGTCTTTCGAGTTCGTCGATGTATTCCTGTTTCAGGATTGTAAAATCGGATTTCCCGAGGCCGATCAGGAAGGAGAACCAACGAATGCGGAAGTAATCAGGCGTTATTATCTTTCCGGCAAGAGCGAAAGCCAGAAAGCAATAATATTCATATTGCGCCGGTGTCAACTCCGCTACATTGACCGGAATTTTTACCGTTTTTCCTCGCGTGGTGATTGTTTCCATTAAAACGACATTCCTTTGCTGTGAACAATCGGACCGGGCATCGTGTGGTCGGGCGTTTCGCCTTCCGCGTCGAGCTGCGCCACGGTGTCCTGAATATTCTCGATATATTTTTTTGCATCCGCTCCGAGGGAGGCGGCGACGGCGGCGCGGGCTGACTGTTCGGCGCGTAACCGGGAGTTAACCGGTTGCGATTGCTGAATCTGTACCACACCTTCAGGAATCACTTCCACCGGGAGGCGTTCGATTGCCTTCTGCATGGTGAGCAACGCCACGGCACGGGCCGCCGGTTCCTTCAGTAATCCGGTAATCTCAGAATCCTCTCCCGACAACAGGAGGGAAAGATATTTACTACCGAGAACCGGGGCGACCTGTGCGCCCTGAACCTCACGGATAATCGGGAGAAGGGTAACGAACAGGCGGTGGGACCCTATATTATAATATTCGTCGAACTCCTCTTTACTCTGAATCAGTAGCCCCCGGCGTAGGTTGTATTTTCGCGATTTCGTCCAGAACGGGAAGGCTGCGCGGTCCATTAACTCGATAAGGGCATCAGTCGCTTCGTAGGCGAGACGGAGGATATTCTGCTCGTCCTTGAACTCCTGAAGGGCTGTTAATCCTTTTTCATTCTCTCCGAGACGGCGGGAACGCCCGGTGCCGTCGTGCTGTGCGTCGAGCGTCGGGATTATCTTCAGCCATGTGAACAGGGCGACCGCCTGCTGGAGATACTTCAGGGCGGCGGTTGCTTCGGGTGAGCGGTCCTCGTCCGGTTCTGTTGCTCCGGTGTAGAAATCCGCCAGAGCCTTGACCGGCTCCGGGCCTATGATTGCGGTTACTTCACGGATTCCCAAAGGTAGAACCGGTTCCCACTTGGAGAAATCCACGTCGTTAGAGATTAACCCGATAGCGGCGGTTATCTCGCTGCTTCCGTCTGCTTGAACGTTAAATAATTTCATCGCGTTTCAGTTTATACGGTTTCCAGTCGGGGAAATCGTTGTTAAAGGAATGTATATTGTCGAAAACTTCTTCTTTGTAGAATCGCGCCACTCCTGAATCGACCGTTATACCAGTTTGTTCACTTCGCGGATTACTGTTAAGGTTCGCGCTCCCTTCTACTGCGAAATCGAAACTTTTGCCGAAACCGGCCATTACTTTAGAATGATTGCGGAACACGGCGACACGGCCGCCCATGAGCGAGACCGCCTCGCGCAAAGTGTTGTAAACTTCGACAAATTTTGAATCGAATATCTCGCCCAGATATAGGTCGAGCCGCCCGATTAGTCCGCTACGCTGCCATTTCAACAGGAGTTCCGCGTCAGTCAACGCCATAGAGAAGGTGGACAAACAGACATATTCCAGCGGCTGCTGTTTCAGAATCGCCCGTAAATATGTAAGCGCGTCCACATCGCCGAAAGAAAAACAGTGATACGCCTCGCCGGGCTTGAAGTGCCACGGCAGGGAATCTTCAAGGAACAACTCGGATTTTACGCGGCGTTCAAAGTTGCGCGACAATGACCGGAAAACACCTGTCTGCTTTCCGGTATTGCGGTCCTCGGCGCGTTCCTTTCCCTCGTCCTTACCGTTTCCCTTCTTTGCCGGCTGTTCCTCCGGCGCGGCGAAAAGATTACGCATTTGCTTTAACTCTGTTTTCGGGGTTCACATTCTTTTCAGCCTCGACGACTGTCCGGTATAAGCCGATTTTTATATCTGTGCCGGGGTGGTTGACATCGATAAATATCTGGAAGGGCTTGCAAAGTATCATATCAGGCACGGCGGTCTCCGTGGCGTTATAGACCTTCAGGGCGTAGAGTTTTTCAGAGCCGGAACCTAATTTCGTATCGAGAATAAGATTTGAGAGCGAGGGGTCCAGCCCGAAACCGGAGGTGGCGGCGGCTTCTGACTTCTTGCATATTGCCACCTGTGCCTCGATATAGTCTTTAACCTTGTTGTCGATAGCCACAATCTCCCAGCCCTCGAACTCGTTCGCCTCCGGATTCCAGTAGTCGGAAGTATGAAGGAACTTTCCGGCATTCTCTTTTCCAGACATTGAATTTGCAAATTTCTCCATTGCCTCGTCCTTGAACTCCTCCAGCATTTCGGCACGGTAAGGAATGTTCTTTTGTCGGCAAACATCTTTTATCCGCTCCTCGGCGCGGTCCCAATAGGACTGCGGCGACTTGATATGCTTCGATATTGCGGCGGCGTTCTCGTTGTAAGCTGCCAGAAGGGGGGCGAGTGTGCCGGCGAGTTCGAGCCAGTCGAACGCCCCTATAAAGCGCGGGACACTATAATGGTCGTGGTTGTAACTGTAAATGTTGTAATATGCCAGAGAGACGGGATATTTCAACGGGTCGCGGGGGTCGAACAGGGGGTAAACGTGCGAGGTAGCCGGGTCAGCGGCGGGCCAATCCGCCACCATTGCCTGTGTCGGCAATTTGTTTTCTCCGGGATAGACAAAACGAACTTTTCCGGCGGGGACGTGTTCGACGGTCGCGATTTTACCCACACCGATACGCGACCCGCGTGTCCGGGTGAACTTCACCCAGAACCCCTCCAGATGAACGAGGTCTATCAGGCAGCGGTGCAACTGTGTGAGGTAATCGGTCGCCTTCAGGTCGGCGGTAATCTCGTCGTTGACGGTCCAGGCCCGGTAAAAGATATTCGAGCCGTCTACCGCGTCGCGATATAGCCGGGGACCCTCGCCCCACTGCAAACCGGCTTTCTTCCCCATGATTCCCTCACCGGCGTAAAAGTTTTCAAGTAGGCGGCGGACTTTACCGGGGAGGTTGTTGTCCTCTCCGTAGGGTATTACAGGCGTTCCGTTAACGTTTATATACTTGTAGCCAAAGGAAGCGGTCGCCCCCCGGAGCATATAGGTTGAAGGTGTCCAGCCTCTCGCCTTGGCGTTCAGGCTGAAAGTGAAAATCTCACCGGCCCCGTTATCGACGAAACCGAAATTTCCGATTCTTCGTATCATCGTAAAAGTTAAAGTATCAGTTTAACACGGTTCGCCGGCCGTTAAACTCCATTATAAGGGGTTGCCAACAATTACGGGCGAGGCCTGTCTCCGTGTCGGTGAAAAATAATTTGTAACTTGAATTTGCTATTTTCTCATCAGCAGCTTTAGGGCGTATACGTGCGGCATTGATTATCACCATGTCGCCCCCGCTGCGTGTCTGAGAGTTCCACTTCCGGAACTTCAGCGAGAATGTACCGCCGGCCAAGCTGATACGGTTCATCTGCTCTATTGCGTCGTACAGATCTATTTTTTGAGCCGATTTATCCATGGTAACATAATTTCTGTAATAAAACCATACATCAGGTATATGACGACCATAGCAACCAGTCCCCATCCTATAATGCTGCCTAAAGGGATTCCGATCTTAACATCCGTCTTAGCTTCCTCCTTCTTTTGGGTGACGGAATCCACGGAACCGGAAGTCTCGGCGTTGCTCGATGAACCGCGTAGGTCGAATATGCCTTTTTTGAGTGTTTCCGTCGAGGCTTCAGCCGAAAAGTTAGAGTTAATCGCCCAAAGGATAACGACCGGGCGGCCTGCTGTGTCTCGCTCGATGTCGATACGGCCACGCTCCCCGGCACCACCTTTAATTGTGTCCCGTTGACAAATACTATCGTTTGCCTCGCCGTGAACTGATTCGTTTTTTTCGGAAGTGTTGAACTCGTTATGTTCGATTGTCTCCGATTCCTGAACCACGTTTCGAGAGCTGCGACACCCTCCAGCAATAAGACCAGCGATAACACAAGCGCAAATGAACGCCCTATCTGAAAGAGCGCGTAACCTATAACCGAGATAATATTTTCCATTATTCATAACTGCAATAATTATTTTGTCAATTCACCCATGCGCTCATTGATATTAGCCTTGAACTTGTCGAGTTCGTTGGCATAATGAATAGATATACCCAGTAGCGACGCAACGAAAATGCAGATACTCCCGAACGCAGTCAGTACAGAACTATGTATCTCACCCTCCGGCGGGATGAACAATCCCATAAACAGGAGCGTAAGTCCGGCAATCATTACAACGAAAGCCAGACAGTAGATAACCACCTCCTTAAAAGTAAGTTTGTCGAACTCTTGTTTCAGATGTCTCATGATGCTAAGCAATTAAAATGTATGCAAATATCCTAATATCGTACGGCACTGCGAAGGACATGACCCGATAACAAAAAAGTACCCGTTTCACAACGGGTACTCTGCTACTCATAAAATAACCATTATCTCACAATCAACATTGTTGGCTGTCTACCTTCGAGTGCATACCCTTTTCGATATACTCGAAGACAGGGTCAAATACTTCTTCAGTAAGCAACAGACGGAGTCTGGTAAGGTCGGCCTGCATACTTATTATATTGTCATCTAAAGGTACGCCGTTGACGTCACAATGCTGGACTAAATCGAGCGCGTTATCGAGCTGCAACAGCGCGTCCCGTAAAGATTGTTTGGCATTTTTGACGTATGCGTCTACTTTTTCAAGCGCTGTTTCTTCGTCATTTTTTTCGGGCTTTTCAGGCATACCGATATTCTCGAAGGTTGCTTCAACGCGCGCCGCCACTTCTTCGGATGTCACACTCTCGGGCGTGTCCGCACCTCTACCGGCAAGAAGCCTTAGATCGGCTTTCAGGGCATTGAGTACACGCAGCGCATGCAGTGCCTCCATATCGTCCATCCCGATTTCATCGCTTTGGTCGAGAATATAATTGAACAATCCTGTCAAAGTGTCGTCATAATAACCGAACGTTCCGCAACTGTGCTGAAGATTTCTTATTACTTGGGTTGCGCCGTCTGAAAGTATAATATTATTTTTCATTGTGTTACCGATTTTTAATTGATAGAATAAAAAGTGATCTTCTGTGTACTGTTTTTCCGTTATTTTAAGCCGATATTGTCTTGGCGGAAGTAGCGGGCTGTGTCTCTGACGCCCCAGGGGAGGAATCCTGCGAGGAATACCAGCGCCCCGAAAGCGACCAATCTATAATTGTCTGATAATACCCCGACATACTCCATCAAGGCTGCGGCTATACTTGCAAATATACTGAAATTTTTCGATGTAAGGCAAATAATTCCTTTAATAAGGTAAATTTTCACTCTTGGCTTGTGCGCCAAAGCCGAAACAGGAAGGGCTGTAGTTGTTTTCATTACTGGGCTTGTTTAGTTGTTTGACGTTTTGATTAATACGAAAAGGCGACCGCCTCCCCGTGTCGTCAAACAAGCCCGGAAACCGACGAAAAAGTCGAGTTAACTAAGGTTGGGGTAGGCGGTCGCCAATATTTAATTTAGATGGGCATAAAAAATGCCCGAAGTATTTCGAGCCGATTATCTCGGCTTTTTCGGGGAAGTCCCCGAGCTTGTTGACACTGCGAATGTCGGCATAATTTTGTGAACAAAAAAAAAAAAACGTTAATAAAATTTAATTGTAAATATTAAAAAAGAGCTGAGACAGGTCTCGGCTCTTTTCATAAATGGCTATTTCAATTATTTTTTAAAGTGCAAACCGTGTTTAATTTCTTCTTCAGACGAAACCGTTTTACTTAAAACATAATGATAAACAGTATTATGAGACATTCCTGTTTCTGAAACGGCGTATGTAAATTCCAAATTCCACCCAAGAGCCGCAAAATAATTAACTGCATCCATCATAGAATTGAACTTTATGTCTTTCCCGTTTTCATCAACAATTTTACGTGCAGCATCTCCACCCCAAGTATCTGAAATGCGCTTTTGACCGAGGTCGGCCTCAATTTTCACTTTTGTACCTGTTATATTTCCAGTCCCCACAATTTCACAATAAACCTTTTGAGGGAAGTTCATCTCTGTTTGAGATTTGGCGATGAAAGGCACCATCAAAATCAATAGTACAATTAATTTTTTCATAACGGCAGATTATAAAATTTACAATATTTTTTTTAGTATTATTTTTTATTGATAATCATTGCGGAGAGAGAATAGCCATTGATATAACTTCCACCATTAGAAGCCTGCGAAAATGTCGGATTTATTTTAAGATTGATAAGTCCGTTTCCGCCACGACTTTTTGCTTCTTCAACAGCCTTTTTTAAAGCATTCTCAGGGCTGGCAATACGAGCATCCCTTTGTCTCATAACTCCTTTATCATAATACCATTCCATATCTTTCTTGGATTCGCTTCCCGTGGTAACTACATAAATAGTCGAAATCGGATTATAATCAAATGATACGGAATTAGACTCAGTAATAAAAAATCCCTGTTCTACGTACGGCGTATAATCCAATACAGTCATATATTCTTGATATGTACTTTTTGAAGTAGAACAACTTTGGGAAATGACAGCAAGAAGTAGGAGAATTGCAAATGTGATTTTTTTCATAACGGCGTGTAATTAAAAAAATATCGCCGGTTTTCGGAAGTTTGACACCGCAAAAATACAAATTTTATGTGGTTATCAAAGATAAAATCGCATATTACCGGCCAAAAATTGCGTTTTGCATCATGAAATTTTGGTAGGCTTTTGGTGAAATACGCCTATATCAGAGCGTTAGCCCCTTTTGAAATCGAAATCGCGAAAAATGACACGACGCGAAGCGCGGCCCGCTCTGAAGGCGAAAATTATTACCACCCCTTACCGGAGTGAAATGTGAGCCGGGGCGTTCGTTACCTCGTTACAGGAAGGCGGCGCGGTGAGAACCTTTAGCTCGCTGCAACTCGATTGCAGCACACGAAACGCCCGGCGGCCTTCCGGTCGTCGGGCGTTGCTCGGTCGATTGGTTAACCGGTAATCAGGTCAGGAATCGAAGCGGTCGGCCATCCATTGTTCGACCATTGAATCTGCTCCGGAACCTGCGGCGTTCTCCGCCTTGGCTGCTGTCAGCCACGAACGGCGCATCATCAGGTACTTGAAAGCGTCGGAGAAGTTAGTCGACAGGCGGGGCAGCTTCTTTGCCTCCAGCTTCTCGGACTTCTTGACCTTGGCGACCACCTTAACATCGCCACGGTATTTAACTTCAGCTTTGGCGAGTTCGATACTTGAAATCATTTCGGTGCAGTTCAGAGCGTCAACCATAAGGAGCGGAAGGCGTTTGTTCTTGCCGCTCATCAGTTCGTGCATGAAGTTAAATTCCGCCTCTTGCCTTATAGTGCCTTGCTTGCGGGACATAAGGACCACAGTCCAGCCGGTGCGCCGTCCGTCTCCGTCCTTCTCGATAGCGGCTTTAATCTTGCCGGCCTGGTCCTCGTTCTGCCTCTGGTAGTTGTTGCCCGCTCGGTCGTAGTAGAGATATAGCACCTTTTCTTGGTGGCTCTGAAAGAATGTAAGGAATTGGTCGGCGAGTTCACGCATAGAGTTAGGCGGCAGCTCGTAAAGGTTTTTATGAATCCGGTAATATTGTCCGTCAGGTTGGGCGATAACGAAAGAAAGCATATTACCGAAGTCCATACCTCCCTCCAGCGGTCGGGAGGGGTCGAGGTAACGGAGTTGCGAACAGTTGAACGCGGCTTCTCCGGAAATCGTTCCGTCGGTGTACTTGTGGCGTTCGCCGAACAGAACGTAAAATCTCGCGTCCTGTCTCACGCCCGGACGCATACCCAGAACGGATTTAAGGAACTCGTGGTGTTCGAGGGCGGCGTTATACAGGCGTTTGGCATAGTCGAGGGTAAGAATGTCGATATTAACGAAACTCGATATATTCATAAAGAAGGTTTGTCCCTTCCTTAACTTCAGGAGACCTTCGGTATAATATTCGATTTTTTTTTCTATCCGGGCGATTTTACGAACATCGGGCGGCGTGTTCCGGTTCTCGCGTGTGAGTTTAATCCGGTATTTGTTTAGTTCGCCCGCCGCCTGAATCGTCTTTATGATTCGTTCGGGATTCATTTCGGAGGCATAGCGGAAAAACCAGTCGAACTCCCCTTCGGTAACGTCGGGCATATCGGTTGTAATCGTCACACCTCCGTAAAGGTGGCAGCGTCCGTAAGTAATCGCGTCGCCTCGGAGAATAGGCATAACACGGGCGGCGCGGCTATCGGAAGCGTATTTCGCTTCATCGAACAGAAGGTGGGCGACGGATTTACCGGCGAGCAACGAGGGATTATCGAGAGAGCCGAGAAATATAACAGAGCCATTCCAGAAACTATAAACGTGCCGATAATCATCGACAATAACGGAACATCTTTTCGACCATTCCACCGGGGGGCGTTTGCCCTTTATATAGTGAACGCCTTCTATCAGTCCGTTAAGTTTCCAGCCATTCTGAACGGCGGGCATGATATTGTCGATAAGGTTTGAATAAGTGTTCGCCACAATCGCCACGGGTGCGCCCGGCATAAGACGCACACAGCGTTCGGAACGTCGGGCGAGGATAACGGTACTTTTAGCCACACCACGGCCGCCGATAAACACGAGGTTGGTCGTATCTATCCAGTCGCACAAAACGAGGGCTTCAGAGCCAAATTTTACAGCGGCTTCAGGGGCTTCTTTACTTATCTTCATCGCCGAACTCTTTAATATCCTCGATAATGCGGGAAAGCAAATTGCGTTTCTTGATTCCGGCATCCTCCTTGATTCGTTGGCGGCTTAATTCGGGAATGTCGGGTATAGAATCGATGAAAGCGTCGATTTCCTTCCGGTCGGCGCGTGGTGCGCCCAGACTTTCGGGGTCGGCGGTGTAGATAGTTACGGGGGCCGCGTCGAGAAGTTCCTGCGGTATCTCCGGGGCTTCTTCATCGTAACAGCCTCGGAGTTTGGCAGCTTCGACAATGTAGCCCTTCGCCTCCTTCAGTTTCCCGGCGGATATTGCGAGTTTGGCGAGGTTATCGAGACGGTCGGCGTAGATATTCGACCATGCGCGGGCCGTCACTCCTTCCTGGTCGTAGAAAAAATTCAGGGTGTCGGTGTAGATTTGCCTCGCCATCCAGTCTGATAGACCGTAAGCGTCAGACTTCAGGAGTTTGATAATTCCGGATTTGGTAACTATGCGTTCGCCTCCGGGCATCATCATTCTGGCATGGAAACCCCGGACCACCTTCATTAGGTCGAAATATTCGCGCTCTGAAGGGGTAAGGCTATCAACGTCGCCGGTTTTCAGAATCCGGTCGAGTTGGTGGAAATCTATCGCCTCAAAATTGATTCGGGAGGGCTTAATCGGTAAACTCATCGTCGTCCATGTGGTTAACCAGTTCATTAAATCGGTTATTCGCCTGAAGTTTCTGAAGGGCCTTTATCGCGTCGATATTTCCGGCTTTCGCCGCCTCCTGTAATTTTTTTTGAGGGTCGGCGCGTCCTATGGCTTTGCCGGCGGCTATCAGCAGGGCGACTTCGGAACCGGGCGTATTGGCGAGAAGGCAGAAGGCGACGCGCTTCTCGCGGGGCCATTCCATAGCCACCGCGATGTCCCTCGGCATGAATCCGACGGCGGCGAGTTGCATTATTTCTTCTTCCTCCTTCTTGGAGATAGCCGGTAATTCGGGAGGTGTGGGGTTATTGTCGGTATTCATCTTCGAGACGTTTACAAGCGGTATGATAATAGCCTTCGTCCTGTTCCATTAGGATAAAGCGGCGACCGGAGCGGACGGCGGCGACGGCGGTAGTTCCGGAACCTCCGAAAGTATCGAGGATAACATCGCCGGGCTTGGTCGCGTCGGCTATAAATTTTTGAATCAGGGCGACCGGCTTTTGTGTCGGGTGAACTTTCGCTCCGTCGGTCGATTTCGCTCCGCTGGTGAAACTCTTTACATCGGAAATAATATTCGTACCTCCGATATTCGCGCCCTTTCCGGCATGAAACAACACGAGTTCGTGGATAAATGCGTAATGATTGCCTGGACCGCTCAATTTATCCCAGACGAGCATATTATGCTCCTTCAGGATTTCATCGAACAGAGGGTAATAAAAAGCATACCCCCGCCAGTCGCAAAAAAAGTAAACACAGGCTTCCGGGCGGCATACGCGCCGGAACTCCTCGAATAATTCCCGGTAGAAGGGTCGGCAGATTGATAAATCCTTAAACGCTCCTTTTTGCCCGTTGTGGGTCATTCCGAGAAAATAGGGGGGATCGGTAATAATACAGTCAACGGAGGTCGACGGAAGCGTCTTTATCGTTTCGAGGCAGTCGCCGTTGTATATAGTGCCACCGGGAAATTCCCGGAGGTCAGTCGTCGAGAGATTGCAGGAGGGATAAAGATACATTCAGAGCGTCGATTTTCTTGTTAATTATTCCCAGTTGATAACCGGCTTCGGAACGGTCGCACGGGTGGCAGCCGGAACGCGAAAGGTACCGGGTAAGATCGGACCGATTTCGTTCAGCTTTGGCGATTTCCCCAGTTACTTTTTTTTTCGTCGTGCCACTTCCTCCTGAATAGCCTTTTTTGTCGCGCTCCAGCGGGCGAGAGCGGCTTCGGCGCGGTCGTTGGTTTCGCCCTTCTCCTTTGCGGTATTGACAGCCTTCCGGTGTTTGGATTCGTTGACATTCGCGCTCTGGAGTTTCTTCATAAGGTCTATTTCGGAAAGTTGGGTATAATCCTCGGCGGCCTCCATTTCGCGGAACTTTGCAGCTTTACCGAGAATCGCGCCGTTTTCCCGGTAATATTCGAGTTCGTCCCAAATTTCGCGGTTCTTCAGATATTCGGTAACGACTTTCTCACAGTCGGCGACGGCGGCGGCTGTCTCGTCATCGGCGAGAACCTGAAGGCGTGCGTGGGCGGATTTATAGTTGTCGTATGAAGTGAACATATCGGCAACAAGCACCTTCAGCACATTCGGACAGTCCGGAGAGTTCAGGAAGGGATATTTTTCGCGGAAACGTATCATTTTCCTGACAGGCTCCGGAGTTTCGGCATATTTCGAGCGGGCCGCGTCGAGTTGGTCGGTCAGTTCCTCGATACGGTTGGCGTTCTCGTCCATAGCCAGTACCCTTTCCTGAAAATCAGGGCTTACAAGTTCATCGACGGTTACGCCGAAAGAATCGGCGAGTTCCTTCAAGGCAACTTCGTTATCCTCCTTCGGATCGTCGAAAATGATTGCTTTGACGGTTTTCCCGTTGAGTGTCGGCTTGGGGGTGGGAGCTCGGCGCGGAAGGTGGGCGAACTCCAGTTCAGTAAGCCCGGCGAGTTTTCGGAGTTCTTCAAACAGGATTTCCTTCGTTGTCTGCGTGTCGTCAGTAACAAACAGACGCTTCAGACGTAAATTTTGTCCGAAACGCTGATAAAGCGACACGCCCTCGGAATAATCACGGGAACCGGCGAGGTATTCGGTAATCTGGTTTTTGTCTTGGGTAGTCATAATGTTTATAATTTAGGATTCTATTACTTCCCAATCTTCTGCAAGCATATCACTTTGAGAAGCCAGCCACCCCGAAAGTATTTCTTTTTGAGCGGTCAGCATACAGATTGTACCGAGTGCCGGAATTTCGCCGCCGTTTCCCTCGGCGATAGCTTTCAGCATAGGGTCCTTGCACCATTCGGCCTTGACAATGGCGGCCGGTTTAAGCCAAAGGAACATATTTTTTCCGTTCCAGCCTTTGCGGGCTACTTTCTTGCCTTGTTTAAGGGCTTCGATTGCTTTTCCAAAATTCATATTACTAAATCATTAAGATTGATTATTCACGATACAAAGTTACAAGCCGGAAATTACCAAAGGAAGGACACAAAACACCCGGCCACTATTCGAGCGACCGGGTGTAAATCGGGGTTATGGTGCGGACAGGAATCGAACCGGGAATCCTTTAGGCCGCGACATAGCGGCTCTGTTCAATCCACATGATACCGCCGTCGCCTGAATCGAAAGCGCGGAGGGTAATCTGTGAACCCTCGGTGGCGGTGAATACCTTGCCGTTACGGAGAAGGATTTTTCCGGCGGTTGCCGATACGGTGGGGGAAGTCCCTCCCACACCGAGAAGGGTAACAACCGCGTCATGTGCTCCCCCGGTGATCTCGTCGATAACGGCCGAACCGCTCGAAAGCTGGTATTGGCCTTCGGAAACGAAAGTAACGGCCTTTACTCCGCTTTCGACAGTCGAAACCGGTTCTTCGAGGGGAACAGTACCTTTATAGATGAAAATATCGTTACCCTTTGAGATCTGGGTGAAGGTCATTTCGTTGGTATTGCTCTCGTTGTTGCCTGTGTAAGAGGGGGTGAGCTTGCACGGGTTACATATCGTACCGATAAGGTCGGCGGGTTTGCCGGAACAGTAGCGGACCACGATAATGAATTTTCGGTTAATGCTGTTAACCTTAAACTCACGCACGGCCTGCTCGTTGCCGGGGTGCTCGAATTTAATCGAGGGAGTGAAGCCGATTTTGTCGGTGTCGCCTTCGGCAGCGCTGGTAATCTCGATCGTTCCCTGCGTCATGTAGATGTTATAACCGTATCGACCTGGCTTCATCACGATGTTATCGACGATAACCACCCCTCTGTCGTCGGGGGAAGGCATGAAGGCTATATCGTCGACGTCGATAAGCGTCAGTTGGTCGCGTGGTTGAATACCTGTGCCGGGATTGCCGGAGGCGCGGGGTACGGAAGTTTTAATATAGGTCATATTTTCAGACTTTTAATTGATTTTACTTTTAGAGGTGATAACAGAGAGGGCGAGAAGGGATATAATCGCCCTCCCTGTGTCTTGGGAACGGATTAGCCGCGGGCCACTTCGTAGAATTTTTTGTCGTCACCCATCACCAGCTTGATGAACGTACCGGCCGTCAGGGTGATCGCCTTTGTGAGGACAAAATTACCTCCGTTGGCGATAGTCGAGGCGTAGGTGGTTCCGGATCCGTGGATTGTGTAGAGCGTGCCGGCGATACCTTCGGTCAGGTTGGTGATTTCGGTCGCCGCTGTGTTCTCACCGATAACGAAAACGGTTGCACCCTTCAGGCTGGGAGTTGTGGCGTTTGCGTCGAACTGGTAGGAATCGGCGGCGGCAGTTGTGCGAGAAACCTCGATGAATTTTCCGTCGGCGCGTTTCATCAGCGTGATAACGTCGCCCTTGTTCGGGGTCCATGCTGCTGTCAGGAGTGAGAATTTACCGGACTGCTTGATTGTTACGCCTTTGTCGCCGTCAACGCCACACTTCAGGGAGATAAGGCGGCCGACCTGTGCGTCTGCGATGTCGGTAATCTCGAACTGTTTCGAGTTGGCGACAGTTACGATAGACGAATGAAGGAGCGCGGAGGGATTCGCGTCGGGGGCCGATTCGATAAAGTAGGTATCGGGGCGGTCGTAGTCGTTACACCAGATAAGCTGGCGACTTCCGTCCATTGCGAGGGGGTCGGTGTATTTGTATCCGACGACTTCGGCCTGTATGCTCTCTTTCCAGTTTGACCATGCTTTTATGGTCCAGTCCTGCTGTTCGAGGGTAAAACGGAGCATTTCGCCGACCACATGGTCGAATGTGCGGACGTTCCCGTCGATGGTCCAGAAGATACGATGGTGATTGTCCGCGTTGGGGAGCGTAACAATCTTCACGGCCGGGAACTCCTTCACATAGGTGATTCCCGCTTTATAGTCAACATTATGGCCGTAGTGGGCCTCGTTGTATTTGTGGTAAATGGGAAGCATCCACGATGGAATATAAAGGCAGATTTTACCGGTATCACGGAAAACCGAGGGTATCATGCTTGTGCCCTGATAGAACACTTCGCCAATATTGCCGGCGGTGATTCGGGGAAGGTTGAAGGGCTTTATCTGATATACGGTTTTTCCGGTAGTCCCTCCGTTGGGTGTGAAGTCGGTATGGCCTTCCACGCGCTTGCGGAGGTATTCATAGATACCGTCGGCGGCTTCCATAGCGCGGCCGGGGACATTGGGGTCGGGATCCTTGCGCACTCCGTTGATATAACGCTGTTCGCGCTCGTTATGCAACTTCTTGGCAGTCTCTACAAGGAGATACTCGATAAATGAAAGTTTGACAGGGTTCGAGCCTTCGCGGTTCAGGTAGCCAATCCACGACTTTTCGAGAGCTTTCAGGCTCTGGAACTTGTGGACGAACATAACCCCGTACATACGGAGGGTTTCTGTTCCAAACTCATAAGAACCTTTTGTAACCTTGTCGAACTCACTGTTTGCCGAGTTGTCGGGCTGCGAAAACTCGCCGAGCCAAAGGTTGGTGAGAGTTTCGAGGTCTTGGTGTCCTGATTCGGTCGGGAAAATCTTGGTGATAGTCGGCAGCTCTACAAGGAACGACTGAAGGCGGTCGCTCCAACGGGTGCGGTAGAACGCTCCGAGGTCGTCCTGAAGGGTCTTGTAATCGACCGGATTCGCAACGGCGACGGCGAGCATCTTCCCTTCGTTGGCGAGGAGCGCGGCCTTGGCGCGGAGGTTGTAGGGGCGGTTCAGGGCGAAAAACTCACCGGGAAGGCCGCCGAGCTGCTGGGTATCGTCGAGATTGAAAGCACTCGCGGGAGCTACGGAGTGTCCGGCACCCTTACCGGGATCGGTTTCGGGGAGTTCGGAAAGGGCCTGAATCTTCTCGTTCAGTGTCTTGATTTCCGCCTCCTTCGATTCGATAGCTGCCTTGTGTGCGGCTTTGTCCTTGGCGACCTGTGCCTTCAGATCGGCAAGTTCGGAGGTGGCCTGCTGGTGCTGGGTCGTAACCTGTCCGAGAAGGGCAGCTACGACGGCGGCGCGTGAGTTTTCGGTGGATTTGTTCTCGGCGGAAGGCTGGGGGTTCTGGATATGCGCTTTGAAATCTTTAAGGAACATTTCGGAGAATCCGTATTCCTTCAGTTTTGCGCAGTCCTCGTCGGTGAGATCGTCCTTGCCGTTCACCTTATTGAAGGCGGTAAGTCCGAGAATACCGAGAATCGCGGGGATAAAATTCGCAAAATTCATTTTCTTGGGTGTTGATAAGTTGTTAATTACTGGTATAATTGGTTTGCCTTCCGGCTCGTTGCCTGTGCGAGGACCCATTTAACCGCGTCGGTCAGTCCGCCGAACTCGTCGATATATCCGGCGGCGACCGCCTCGTCTCCCGTGAACATTTCACCACGGAATAACGGGAGTTCCGGGTTGTAGTCTATTCCGAGGTTACGCGCCACGGTCTCGGAAAATACTTTGTGAATCCTTTCGGCGCGGGCCTTCAATAAGGATTCATCGTTGTTATCTTCGAGGGCGCGGGTTTCCTTGTTCTTGAGGTCCGCTGTATCGGGATATATTTCCCGGTAGTCGATACCGTTCTGTTTGAAAAATTCTTTGAAGGAATAATGGGTTATTACAACGCCGACACTTCCAACCTCGCAAAGTGGCGAGGCTATGAATGTGTGGTCGCTTGCCGTTCCTAACCAGAAATGAGCGGAAGCCATGATGCCGGTTACTACGGTGGCAGTCGGCTTGGTACAGTTCTCGACGGCGGCGGCCGCCATGTCGAGGTGCGAGACCATTCCGCCGGGTCCGTCGATTACGAACACGATACCGCAAATATTCGGATTCAGTTCGGCGGCTTCCACCTGCTTGATTACCCATTCCGATTCCCACGAATAAAGAACCCCGGTAAGGGTTATCACCGCGATAGAATCGACGGGGAGCGTAATGTCGTCGAGTTCGTACCACTTGGCCATGTACGGCGCGGCGGTCGCCTTGACGGTGCATTTTTCCTGTTTGAGCTGCGCGGCGGCGGCTTCTATATTTCCGTTTATGATAGACGGCATGAGGAGCGACACGATATTTTCAAAATCATGCCGCTGAATAGTCCAGTTATCGGAGAAAAAACGTTGTAGTCTATTCATGTAGTTAATTTTGCCGCAAATTAACCACATATCGCGGGCGCGTGGAAGGACTTTAATCCGTTAAAAATGCGTCCGGACGAACGTCCTCGCCCTGAAGGTTGACGGAGAAAACTCCGCCTTCGGTGGTGTAATCCAGAGCGAGGGGCCAATTAGGAGAACCGGCGACCCTTCTCTTTCCGGATTCATCAACATAAGTGGCGACCAGACGCAAAACCTTAAACCTATCGAGACGGTCGGCGACGGCGGCCGATACATCGGAACGCTCGAAAGTGATTTTTTTCTTTACTTTACCATTGTCGGTGGTAGTGGAAATCTTTATCGACCCCGGAACGGCTTCCGCGTCGATTGCCTCGCCGAGTAACATCATCGAGACCTGCGAACCAAACCGGGCAAATCTCGATAACAGGGCGAGGGGTATAATTTTAAGGCTGTGGCAGCTCGAAACGGTAGAACGGTCCATAATTCGCGTATTTAACTTATTGATTTTCAATTACTCGGCGTTTTTTTGACATTTTTCCGACAAAAATACCTCAAAAAAAGGACAAAACAGGCTATCCGGTCGGGTAAATAATTCCTGTAAAAAGTGAACTATTTCCTTGAATATCCCCGCTTTTTTTTACGGCGTTGTTTGTCGCGCCACCTCTGGTAGTTCTTCAGCAGTGCGTCCTCCGTAATTGATTCGATTGAATATTTTCGCATGAACAGGAAAACGGATTCTTTGAACTGAATCCCGTTTATATGCTTGTTCTCGTCCATGAGGTCGTGCAGCTCCGCCCACATCATAAGGCGCATTTTATCGGCGAGCATCTTCTGCGCCATTCCTGACAGATAATTGTATGAATCTGGGTCCTTTCCCTCCCTACGTTCCGGCAGGGCAAATTCGAGATTTCCGCTATCCACCGGATTTGTAGCCGGTCTTTTCTGGAGAAGGTCGTAAATCAGTATATAAATATCGAGGGTCGGCGGAAATCTGACGGCTCCGGCTTCGTGGTCGTAAAATTTTCCCTTTATGTACTCGGCCACGTGTGCTTCCACTGTTGTTTTAACTGTTATCATGGTTGGAGGGATTGGTTTTCGACTGCAAATTTACAAATAATTCTCTATTCTATGGCAATTTATACCCGACAACGGCAAAATTTACCTGAATAGAGTGCGAAATCATCGGAAATTTTTGTTACCGCGTTATTTGTTTCTAACCGCTTGCAGTTCAAAAAAGTATCTCCGACACAAAGCGGAAATCCATTTTGTACCACGGCGGCCGAGATTGTTACGCTTTCCTCCCTCCGGCTGGTGTAACAAACCGAAAAATCTTTGTTACGCCGATTGTTACCACTTTTGTTACGCCTTTCCCCTTCTTTTTATTCCTTGATTTTTACTTTGTTATCATCTTTGCAAACATTTCGTTACAAGGTAACAAAAATTTAGTATAAAATTGGGAGGGGGTATGGGGTGAGGCAAAGAGGGGTCGCAGACTACGCCGGGGCGAACAGAAGGAGCCGGGTCCCTCGTTTTGTTACGAGTTGACCCGGCTCCCGGCTCGAAATTGAATACCTTATGTCGATAGGTGGCGTTCATCAGTTCAGAGGTCTGAAGGTTTAGGTAGCCGCCGTCTGAATCGCTGTTTTAATTCTGGGAAAGCGTCGAGCGCGTTTAATATATCTTCAGCGGTGGCGGCGTGTTCAACGAATACGGCCGTAATACAACCGGGTCGCTTGTCGTCAATACTGAAGGGAATACCATAGCCTAAAAAATCGCCGAATCCGTAGTAATGAAATCCTTCGGTTGCTGTTGCGTCGATATAGACATCACTGTCTATATTGGTTATTCCGCGTATCTCCTCGGCTGTAAACTCTCCGCGAATAGCCACAAAGCGGTGTCCGGGATAGTTCCACGTTCCATAATATGCGATTCTATTCATAGGGATTATATTTAGGTTCTGGCAGAGGAGCTGGGGCAAAAGTCGGGCTTCCTTCTCCGTGTAGAATCTTGAATAATCTACGCGCATAAAATCCGGCGCGGTGGCACTCCGCGTTGAAATCTTCATCGAGAGTTCCTTCCATAGCGTAGAGCGTTTCGAGGTATTCGCGAATTTCGTCGGCCTCCCTTTCAGTTAACGAAATTCTTCCTTTACTGTCTTTCTTCATTGATAAATAGGTTTCTAAAAATGAGATACAGGAGTTTCACAGGGATAGAATTGCCCGCGAGTTTGTGCTGTTGGGTCTTGGATATTCCAGCCGCCTGAATCGCCGTTGTGTACTCGTCTGGGAGGTCCTGGAGGCGGAACAGTTCACGCGGCGTAAATTTGCGTATCAGGTAGCCGATACAAAGGAGATTGTTATCGGCGAAAGCGGAGGAGGTTACAGGCGGAGCAACATCGAGGACGTTCCCGGCGGCGAAACCGTGGGGCAACTGTATTACCCTCGGTTCTGCCACATATTCGGCGGTAGAGCCTGTATAACGGTGGTTGGAGGCACATACCGCGCCCGCTATATCCTTCAGGTGGCGGGCGACGACAATACCCTTCGCGTCTCGTGAATATCCTAATACTTTCGGTTCGGCGAGTAGACTATCTTTGTCAACGGTAGTTATACAGTTCGCGACCGGTCCGCCTAACTCCAAACGTTGAACGGTAGGAATACCGGAGCGGCGGTCGCCGGGATTGTCGGGGTTTCTACCTCGATAGGCACACGCGACGGGTTCGGCGAGATAGGTATCGCAGGGGCGCGTTCCGTAAGTAGTGAGGACGGAACCGGCTACGCCGTTAACGATCCTGAAACTTGTAGAGAATCCGCAACCTTCAGACTGTTTCCGTTCGCAGTGGTCTATTATCATGTGGAGCTGCTTTTCGTTGGGATATTGGGAATCTGGTATCTCGCTTTCGACAATATGAACGAGGCGGCGGGTCAGCGGTTCAGGTTCCGGGAATCGGAACGGCGTATCTCCGAGAATCGAAACCATGAACACACGTTCGCGGTTCTGTGGTACGTTATAGTTCTTCGCATTGAGTACAGTCCAGTAATTGACATATCCGAAACCTTCCAGAACATTGCGCCAGCGTTCAAAATTGCCTTTGTGTTTTTTGTATGTCAGAGCCTTGACGTTTTCCATTAACAGGAATTTCGGGCGTTTCGCCTCGATAGCCTTTGCACATTCCCAAAGGAGGGAGGAGCGGGAGCCGGAACCGGGCGCAAGTCCGCGCTGAAGGCCCGCGCTGCTTATATCCTGACAGGGGAATGAATAAGTAAATAAATCGAAGTCGGGAAGCTGCTCCCATTCTATCTTCGTGATGTCGCCGAAATTTCTGTATTTGGCGAGTAATTCCGGGGTTGGCTGATACCCCCCCCCTATTTAGATTTATGCGGTCGGCTCGTTCCCCATGAAGGCGAGGATCGCGGGCGGCGTAGTATGCCAGGACCGCGAAACGATCAATCTCGGAGAATCCTACAACTTCGTAATCGAAGCCGGGATATTCCTCCTTCAACTGCTGAAGGGCTATCGACTGACTTCCATAGCCGGCGAACGCTTCAAATACTCTTATCTTCATAGCGTAAATAAATTTTTTGGTTCTTCATCGGGAAGGAAGCGACCAACGACCGCCAGAACCTTGCGAAGTGCCTCGCGAAAGGTTGTTCCGTTATTCTGGTAAGCCATAACCATATCGTAACATTTGGGGTGTTCCTTCAGGAGAATAGAAAATCTTTCGTCGTCGTTGAATTGTGCGCCAAATCCGCAACCCATACAGCCGGTACGTTTCGCGCCTTTATGATATATCTCCGATATAGCCAGATTCTCGCGGTGAATGTAATTCCAAACATCTTCCTCGGTCCAGATTGAGAGAGGACGAGAGGCGGATTTTTCACCGAACACGTTACAGCCTCCGGAACGCACCCATTGTCCGGCCCTCATATTGCTTTCGGAAGCCATTATCCCTGTTATAGGGCGGCGGCCGGTCTCCTTCTCGAAAGAATGAAACGGGTCCTTCTTCAATTTCTTACAACACGCCGGAGATACCTCATAAGGTTCTGTAAGTAAATATCTCCACCGTTTTGCTAAGCAAAAATATCTGTTACCGAGATATGTCTGGGCGGTCTTGGAGGCTGGATTAACTCGTATTTTGTGAACCTTGTCGGCGGATTCTTTTCCTATAAGTGGAAATCCGTATTTCGCCCAGACTTCACGCGGCGTTATCTTCGGTCGTATAATCTGAATGTTTGCTCCTGCTGCCTTCTGCTCGTTCACGAAACGGATAATTTCGGGGTATTCGTTTCCGGTAGAACAGAACACGGCGAGAATATCGGGGTATAGTATCCGGCAAAGGTGAAGTAATACGGTACTATCCTTGCCCCCGGAGAAGGAACAATAAACCTTATCAGGTCCACCGAGGCGCGAAACAAAAGCGTCTATCGTAGCGAGAGAATGGTCGATTTTCTGCGGGAGCGTCCAACCCTGACGCTCCTTTAACTCTTTAACACTAACTTCCATTTTATTGAATAGTGTATGTTATACCATTTGCGGCGCAGTATGCCTTGAATTTCTTTAACTCTTTGATGAAGGCGCGGCGATATGCGCGGCGGTCAGCGCGGGGCATATATTTAATTTTTGCGTGCCATATACTCTGCATGTTTCGGAGTTTTTCGGCTATGCACTCGGCAACAGCTGGAGCCGCGCAAAGCCCGTGAAAGCGGCGTACGTCGGCCGGGTCCATGTTTACGGCCGCCGTCAGCGTGGCTTTGCATTGTTCAAGCGATAGCGTAGTTTGTTCGTGTAGGTCGGGGACTTCTATGATGTCGCCAATCTTTACAGGGTCTGCGTCCTCAGACAGGGCAAACAGTTGGAGAACTGGAGTTTTATCCATTGTTTTTTGTCTTTGAAAATCATGTTAAAACGGTGTTCCTTCCTCGGTAGCATTATCGAAACCGAAAAGCGGCTTTTGAACAGGAGGGGGTGGCGGGGGATTCTTCAGACGGTCCGCTTCCTGTTTGGTGCGGAGATATATCATTTCCTTTTGCACCTTCTTGTGGCTTATTGGGTCCTCAATACGCCGGAGGATTCGGCCGCCGGAGGTGTGGAGTTCTTCGGGGTTCAGACAGTCGATATAATCACAAGTAAAGCAAAAACCTTTCAACTGTTTGGAAAATTTCTGCATCGTGATTTTACTAACGCCGGAGAACCTTTTATAATCCTCGTAGGCTTTTTCACGGATAATCTCGCAGTTGAGGTTGTCGCCGTTTCCGTTCTCGTCGATAGCGAAATAACCTTCCGCCCACTCCCTGAAGTTGTCCGACATATCCCGGAGGTATTTACGGAATATGATATTTCCCATCTGTGGTTCTATTTTTACGGGAAGGGAGGCAACGGAGAGATAAAAACGGACGCACTGAAGGATAAAATTTATATCGGCTTCCCATTCTCCCTCGGTGTAGTTGCTTCCGAACAGGTCTTTATTAAAGTCCGTCCGGATTTGTCGGGTTTCGAGATAGTCGTTATCTTCGGTCCTCTGGTGGTAGTAATCGGAGAACACAACGAAAAGCATACGGCCGACGCTTGAACCGTCGAACTCCTTCGGAACGTAGTTTGTCGTAAATGCAAATTTCGGCGCGTCGTTGAAGGTCAGGGTGTAGGCTGATACGTTCTTTGTATTGATAGTTATATCGCTCGTAATGTTATCGTAGAACTGTTTGAAGGGCAGATATTCGTCGCAGTCGTCCACGACAACAATACCGAGGTGCTTACTTACTTGCTCGAACGCGAATTGATTTTCCAGTAACTTAGGATTTCGCCCGGAGAGTTTGAGCCAGCGGGTAAAGTTCGACAGAGCGCGGAACATGAAGGATTTGCCGGAACGTCCGTTGCATTGGTCGTTCTCACCGACAACGTTATCCATGACGAACGGGGCCCATGCCCTCGACTCTGACTTGTAACGGTGCATCATAAACCCGATTGTAAAAATCTTGTTGATAAGGCACTGTTTCTGTTCCTGAATCTCGGCGGCAGTCAGTCCGGGACCGGCGATATTGAAGCGGTTTTCCTTCAGATATTGCTCCGCTTCTTCGGGCGGAAGGTCGGCGAGATTCTGCTCCAGTTCCTTGCGCCAGTGAATACGGGAGGAGTTGATCAGGTATTTGAAATAATTCGATTCGTGGGGTAATACATTTATATCGAAATCCTCGCTTTCATAACAGCCCTCCGGGTGCGTAATCTCGAACATATCAGGGAGGAACCGGATATTATGGGCGATAACATTTTCCTCCCACACATAGCGGCCGATGGCAGCGGTTCTGTTGTCGTGCCGGATTATCTCTTTGCCTGTAACTTCGACGGCGAACGTAGGGAAGTAAAAGAATTGAGAACGCTCCGTATAGTTGGTAAAATCGGGGTCGGTTTCGGTCAGAGCCTCCAGAGAGGCGGCGGAGAGGGTCGGCGTTGTGAGTACGAGGTTACGCAGCTCACGCGGTCGTGCCGTGTCTATAGTCCAGCGGTGAACGAACTCGCGGATTTCCTTCGGGGTTACGAGTTTTACGATATTGCCCTCGATGCGGACAAATTGAGTTCCGGGGGCGTGTTTATCCTTCAGGGTATAAAATCCGTTCAGCATTAAAAATTCATGCAGACACGAAACGTCGATACTGTATTTTAATTTTCCGGTCTTTTCCTGTTTCGTGGTGTACCAGAATTTCGCGGGGGTGGCGAGTTCGAGAAGGCCCCGGAAGTCGCTTTTTTCTTTTCGGAGTTCTATCCAGTCGCGGAAGTCTTTACGCGGTTTCCCTCGGTTATCCTTGTAGTTCGAGAGCCACGACGGGAGCCATATCGTGTGAAGGTCGATAAACCGCAAAGCGAGTTCCGTACCCTTCAGGCGGCCTGTTGCGTCGATGTCGGGAATATTATACACAACCGAGACGTAACGGTTAATTTGTTTCCATTCCTCCTCGCTTACCTGATAGGTCTCCGAGTTGAACCAAATAGGATAATAACCGAGGGAGCGGACACAAAGCGCGTCGCGTTCGCCGGAGCAAATGATGGCTTCAGGTAGTTTTTGTTCCTTGTAGTTCTTATCTTCGTTTAGGGGGTCGGACTTGAATGCCTTTTCCTCCCGTTCGTTGAACTCGGTCCATTGTGCGGCAAGTTCAAACAGGCCGTTAACGTAACTTTGGGGCTTCTTACCCTTTGGCTGATATTGGAATCGCCATTGTTTGTCGGCGTTGAGAGGTTCGTAAATTTTATAAAATCTGTCTCGTTTGCCGGCTGAATCTGTGAACCAACATTCCCGCATGAATATCGGGTAATGTTCGTTTGAGTATTTATAAACCGCTTCGCGATTCCTCACCGAGATAAGGACTTTAACCCGGTACCAGTGGAGAGCCTTCAGATGTTCGGGAGTTACACGCGGTCCCATGACGCGGCATTCCTCCTTAGTGAACTCTTGGTCGATTTCCCAATAGGTCTCGCCGTCTACCTGTTCCGGTTTCGCCGATTGTTTACGAATATCCGGGCGATTGACGGCGCGGTTTATTTCGTCGGTTACGTTGAATATCTGGGCGAGGTCGAGGATTGCTTCAGGGAATCTCAACCCGGTTTCCTTCATGTGTACCGCTATCGGGTCGGTCGCTCTGCCTTCGTCGCCGAAATCGGTAATCTTCCAAACGCTATAACCCTGTTTTACCTTGAACAGTTTAACCGAGGTACTGGGCGTTCTCTCGTCCGGTCGAGCCTTAAACGGCTTTTTTGAACGAGCTGCCTCCCTTACTTCGGAATAATGAAGCGCAAGAATATCGAGGCCGTCGTCGGTCGCGGCGTATAGTTTTTCAGACGTTACCATACCTTGTTACAAATTACATAATTACAAATTTTTCAGGCGATTTCCACCCCCCCCTCCGATTTTCGGTAATCGGCTATGCCGCTTCGTTTGGCGAAGAATTGGGGTCGCCCTGTAACGGTTGCGCAACGTGAGCAACAAAACAGGGAAGGGGGAAGGACGCGCAAAACGTTAGTTTTCATCGCTGAATAGATTTAGTTGTATTGCATAGCCGAACGACTTTAATCGCAATTCCACACGAGCGGAACGGCGACCAGTCGGAATCGTGACTATTCGCTCGGTCTTGCTGAAGCAATAGCCGCGGCGACGGGCGTAATGTCGCAGGTTATACAGAGTTTTCGGGTCACGCATAGGAAACGGAGGTATCAGTATCGAAAACTTGACTTATTGCCTCGCAAACGATTTCAAGGAGTTCGGAAGAATTGAGGTCGTGAGCAATTTTTATTACTCCGGTTCGATGACTATTATCGAGGCAAACTTCAGTTACACAAACATCTCCGGACTCATTGATTGCGTCGGCTAATTCAACCGGCAACACGTATTCATTTACTGTCAGTAATGCAGGGTACACGATAGTACACAATAAAGCTGACTTGCCGTTGAAGGTGATTATTCTTTCCATATTTCGAGCGGTATTATTTGGTTAAATAGCCTCGCCGGAGGTCTCTCCGCACACGCCTTCGGGGATTCCTCCGGGCTTGGCTATCGTAAAAATCTCAATTCCTGAATACTCAAGCGTTACACGGTTAATATCTCGTTTTCCCGCTTCTGGAATACGGCATTTCCCGTATAGCCAGTTTTTGAAGGTCGAGGCGGAGACTAAACATTCCTCAACTAATCGCATCTTTTGCTTGTTATACTCTCCGCGAGGTACGGAGTAATCAAGCCAGTGACGCAATATTTCCGCATCAGTACGACGTTTAATTTCGGTCTGCATTTGTATAGATTGAAATTTATGCGTATATTTACACTACAAATGTAGTAAAATTTTCTATGCATCAGGTAAATAATTCCTGTTAATAAATATTAATTTTAGAACTATAATGGCAAATTTGCTTATAATTAGAGATTTATGTGAGCGCAAGAAGATGACTATTCGGGAATTGGCACAACGTATTGGCCGCGACGAAAGTTCTATCCAAAGCGCAATCCGGCGAGGCTCGACTAACTCGTCAACGATTGAACTAATAGCGAAAGAGTTAGGCGTATCGGCCGGCGTATTCTTCGATGGTTACACAGCTGATGACACCAAGAATTTGCAACGGGAAATCGACCATCTAAAGGAACTCCTAAAGGAGAAAGAACGTTTAATTGAGGTTCTGATGGGGGATCGTAAAGTCTGATTTTCCTCTAAATGTCGGCACAATGTCGGCACAACAAGGTATTAAACTACTGACGAAGAAGGGGCGAATTGTTCTGCTAGGAACCTCAAAAACAAGCCCGACAATTTGTCGGGCTTATCTGTTTTACAGATGAAACTGTCCGTATTCGCGGGGTGTTGCAAACTGCGAAATTTCGGCTCAGGCCGAAATTTCAGTGCATGACACTATGACAATTGCAGGCTTCGTTGTCCGCGGTTAAAAGGAAGCTGTAACATGCACTGTAATTTCGGATTGGGGCATAAATATCGCTACTGATTGTAAAATTTTATATCTCTACGTATATGCCGTCACTTGACACCGAAAGTATAATAATTGCATTGCTTCTGACAATATTTGCCGGAGGCTGCACCGGTATTGGTGCCATTTTATCGTTTTTTACAAGGCGAGACAATACAAAAATCCTTTCGGCGGCCATGGGCCTTTCGGCCGGAGTGATGGTGTATATCTCCTTTATGGAGATGCTGCCGCAGGCGCGTGCCGCACTTTCGGGTGAATATGGCGAGAGAGCGGCCACCTGGTGGATGCTTGTGGCATTTTTTTCGGGCATAGCCATAATAGCTCTTATCGATAAATTTATTCCTGAGGATGAAAATCCCCATGAGATGCACACCATGAGCGAACTTGCCACGCCGGGCAACCACCATACCGGGCTCAAGCGCACCGGCACCATGCTTGCAATTGCAATCGGCATACATAATTTCCCCGAAGGAATGGCTACATTTATTTCGGCGCTCGACGGTCTTGACGTAGCGCTCCCTATCGTCATAGCTATCGCCATACACAACATCCCGGAGGGAATAGCCGTGTCTGTACCCATCTATCAGGCTACCGGCGACCGCAGGAAAGCTTTCCGCTATTCACTGCTGACAGGTCTTGCCGAGCCTGTAGGCGCTGTCGCCGGCATGGCGTTGCTGCTTCCATTCTGGTCGCCGTTGGTCAATGCGATATGTCTTGCCACTGTGGCGGGCATAATGGTCTACATCTCTTTTGACGAGCTCCTTCCGGGGTCTGAACGTTACGGTCACCATCATCTTGCCCTCGCCGGCGTTATTGCCGGGATGGCGCTCATGGGGCTTACCCTTATAGTGCTTTGAGGCGTCTTTTCATCCGCAGTGGAAATGCTCCTTTATCAGATGTCGCATCAGTTCCGTATTATTGGCGGCGCGTGAGGATAGAGTCTCGTCGTCAAACAGACGCAGCTGCGATATGCAGCGGTCGATGAGATTGGCGGGAAAAACGTCTTTAGCCTCATATAATTCGCGCTGTCTCTCAAGGGTTGCCGCGCTTTCCATGCACGATGCGGGCAGCGTGTTGAGCCGCGCAAGCCGGTCGGCATTTTCCGGAGCATGGATATTTACATCGACGTAAGTTTCGGCTGCTATGTCGAGAGCGTTATCGGTCTCGAAGCCAATGCGGGCCGCTACTGCAAGCGCCGCCAACAGGTAATACACATTGGCCGAGCAGTCGGCGCTGCGTATCTCGACAGTCTGTTTCTGCGAGGCATCGTAGCCCGATGGCGGTGTCGACGGATTGACGATGCTGCACATGTCGGTACGCGAATTCCAGCCCAGCGGCACTCTTACGAGCACCGAACGGTTGCGGTCGCCCCAGCATATATTGGTAGGCGCTTCCTGATGCGGTACGAGGCGGAAATAGGAGGTAGGATTGGTGTTGCCGAATGCCGTGATTGACGGAGCCATTATCATAAGCCCGGCAATCATGCGCCGGGCGTCCTCACTCAGCCGCAGGTTTTCGTCAAGCATTACATTCTTGTCTCCCCGCATCAGTTTCATGTGGATATGTAGTCCCGAACCTGCTTTCCCGGTTGTTATTTTCGGCGCGAAAGTCACGTTGAGGCCGTTGCGGTAGGCGAGGTTGCGTATCACCCATTTGGCGAGCAGGAGCTGGTCGGCCGCCTGTTGCGCGGGAACAGGAAGAAACTCTATTTCGTTCTGTTCGTAGTTATATCCGTCGAGCATAAAATTGCCCACTTCGGAGTGACCGTATTTTATTGAGCCGCCCGTACGGGCGATATAGCTCATGCAGAGAGTACGGAAATCATTGAGTTTGGCGAACGGTGCCGATTCGTGGTAGCCACGCTGGTCGCAGGCGGGAAACTCATTGCTTGCCGGCGTTATGACATAGTATTCAAGCTCGCCCATCGCGTGGAATTCCAGTCCGGTAAACTCCCTGAATTTTTCACATGCATTTTTCAGCGTCATTTCAGGCGCGCTCGCAAGCGGATTTCCGTCCTTGTCGAAAAACGAGCACAGCATCGTCAGTGTGGGTATTTCGGCGAACGGGTCCCGGAACGCAGTGCTGTAGCGCGGTATCACATACAGGTCGCTGCTTCCGGCTTCGATAAACGGGAACAGGCTCGAGCCGTCCACACGTTCGCCGCTCGCAAGAATATTGAGCAGGTACTTCCTGTCGTTGATTATGAAATTAAGTGTCTTAAGGCGTCCGTCGGCAGCAGGATACATGAAATTGATCATTTCAATACCGTTGTCCTCGACGTATTTTACAATATCGTCACGGGTGAAATCCGTTGGCTCTTTCCTCAGGAAGCGAACCACGTCGTTTTTGTGAAGTCCGAAATTCGTGTCCATGGTATTCGTGTTTAAGGTAAGTATATGCTGTAGGTAGCGGATTGCTATTCCAGGATTATGTCGCCGAACGATTCCGGCGCATGGAATTCGGGCTGAAGTGTCCCTACCGGATTCCATGTCAGGAAATGCGGCTGCGACGTGCCCGTGGCGCATTTGCAGAGATTGCCTTTCATCAGCAACGGGGCGCCGGTGTATTCCACTCCTATAAGCGCGAGAGGTATACGTATCACTACATTCCACGCAAACAGTCCCTCCACTTCGCGAAACGGCTGGTAGCCGCACGAAGCGTAGCGCTCGATTGTGCCGATTTCAGCGTCGGTAAGGCGTTCTACTGGGCGGCGCGTAGTACGTCGGGCCGCATTGATGGCACCGATGCAGTTGACATCGAAGTTCCAGTAGTCGCCGTCGGGGAAAGGACGGATGAAAAATGACACCGATGAGTCCTCCCATACCGGGGTGTTGTTTTCGGAGTTGACAGCGCGCAGATAGTTGCACCGCACGAAAAAGTCGAGATAAATCGCCTTGTCGGAATGCGCCGCGTTGACAACCGTCAACGGGTGGTATGGATACTCGTTGGGCCAGTTGAGCGAGTCGATTGAGCAGCGTGCGCCGCGTTCCTCTATTACGGGCATTGCCTCGTCAAGCGTCTTGTTGTCGAGTTCCTTGATATACGGTATGAGTAGTGACTTGTTCATTGCTGTTGTTTTTTTTGATATATCCGCTGATACCTTTGTAGATGCCCACGACCGCCATCACGATGAGTATCGTGCCGATGATGCGGTTGAGCAGCCACATCGAACGCACATTGAAGTGCGCGCGTATCTTATTGACTATAAATGTTATGAAATACCACCACGCGAGTGCCCCGACGAATATCGACGCATACCCTACTATATAGTGATAATACTGGTATTCTGGCATGAGGAAGTTGAACCGTCCGAACAGGCCGATAATGAAGAACAGAATCAGCGGGTTGGAGAAAGTGAACAGAAATCCTGTGCCGATATCCTTGAAAAATGTAGTCTTGTTTTCGCGCCGTTTGCGCAGTGCCCGCGCCGGATTTTTCTGAAACAGGTATATGGCGAACGCTACAAGCACAATCGAGCCGAATATCTGTAGCAGGAAATCGTGCGACTCGATGAAATCGGTGATAAATGCAAGTCCCAGACCGGTGAGCAGACAGTAGAAAATATCGGAAAACGCCGCTCCTATGCCGGTGAAAAACGCCGCCCATCTCCCTTTGTTGAGTGTCCGCTGGATAATAAGCATACCGACGGGACCCATCGGCGCCGATACAAGGACTCCGATGAGGAAACCGCTGATTATGATTTGTCCGAACGATTCCATATCTCGTTTCCACTCTTTGACAATGGTGCAGCGTGCTGCAGGTTGTTTTTACAAAGATAGCAAATCATGTTGATAGAATGTACCGATTATTCTATTTTTTTTGATATAATTTGCATTGGTTCGCCGTGAATCGGGCGTCCGGACGCATAATATGCACATTTCCTAACGTATAAAGCCCGGAAGCATCGAGTTGCTTCCGGGCTTTTGATGTGACGGGAATGCTCCCGCTGATATGTACTGCAAGATTCAGATTGTCTAAATCTCTCGGATTATCTTACAAGGACTTTTGTCACCTGACCGTCGACATTGACGATATACATTCCGGCTGCCACCCTGAGGGTAGGCATCATGATGCCGGATAGGTTGTATACCGCTACGTTGTCATACTCGCCGTCAATGATTATCTCGCCTTGTCCGCCGGTGACCTTGCATTTGTTCTGGCCGATTTCGTCAGTCACGATGTCGTCGACGCCGGCTACATCCTTGGTGGCGTATACGCAGTAGCTGTGGGCCGGTACGGATACGGATACCGAGGTGCCTGTGCCGTTGAGCGTGCCGCTGAAATTGCGCGAGGCGCTCAGCAGGTTGGAGTTGGTGGCTGTCAGTTTGGTTGCTGATACTGTAACGGTGCTTGCCGACGTACCCGGATTGATGAAGGCAATTATTTCCTTGTTGCCCTTGGTCAGACGTATGCTGCGCACACCGTTGCCGTTGTTGAAGCCGGTATATACCGGAGTGACGTCCTTGTCAAACATGTCGGGATTGCTGCGACGCATCCAGTTCAGGTCAATATAGTTCTGTCTGAGGCCCTTGCGGTCGTTGCTGTTGTAGTAGCTGGCCGGCGGCATATCCTTGGGATCTGTGCGGTTGGAGCTTGTGAGCTGGTAGTCATAGCCGATTTCGTCAAACTGAAGCATCATCTTCGGCCCGGGCGACATCATGAGCTGTGCCACCATGGTGCCGAGGCGTTTGAACCTGTCGCCGCTCGATTTTATGGCGTTTTTCGCCTCATAGCCTACCCACTGCTCGTCGTGGCTCTGTGCGTAGTCAACTGTAGAGCAAACGGGCCGGCTGCATTCCTTGGCGTTGAAGTAGCGGAGATTGGCGCTTGAACTGCTCTTTATGAAGTTAATGGCATTGCCGTTCTGGTTGTTCCACTGGTACTGGCCGTCGTTGCCGAGTTGGGTCTCTTCCTGTACGCCGGCGAGGTTTTCGTTTATGTGTATCACATTGGGCTTGACCTTCTTCATGGCGGCGTGGAGGCGTATCATACGGTCTATGCGGCTTTGGTTGTAGGCTTCGGTGCCGCTGCCGTAGCTGTTGCTGTCGCCGAGGCCTTTCACGAGGTCAAAACGGAATCCGTCGACCTTGTATTTAGTGAGCCAGAACGTAAGTACATCGACCCAGTGCTGTTCAACGAGCGGGTATTCCTGCTTGATATCCTCATATACACCGTAGTCGTGGGGAGCTGTCTTGTTGTAGAACGGGCTTGTGCCGGCGTCGTACATGGCATACCAGGGGTGAAGACCGGGAGTGTGGTTGAACACTATGTCAAGAATGACAGCGATACCGCATTTGTGGCAAGTGTCGATAAATTCCTTAAGGTCGTCGGGCGAACCGTAGGCCTTGTCGAGGGCCATGTAGGCGTTGGTGCTGTAGCCCCATGAGTTGTTGCCGTCAAATTCCATCACTGGCAGAAGCTCTATGGCCGATACGCCGAGTTCGTTGAGTTCGGGGATTTTTTCAATGGCTTTGCGGAGCGTCCCGTCGGCTTTCTTTGATGTGCCGGTGAAGTCGCGTACAAGAAGTTCATAGATGACGAGTGAGTTCGGATTGGTTACCTTGAAATCATTCACCTGCCATCTGTAAGTATCGTGCATGTCGCCTTTGTAGACGGCGAGTATCGTGTCGTCGAAACGGCTGTAGGGGTATTCGGGACAATCGGGGAATACATCGGCGCCGACATCCTGGTCGAGCCATTTGTCGCTGTGCGGGTCGAGTATGAGGCTGGCGTACGGGTCGCCCACTTTGTATTTGCCGTCTACAAGATAGTAGTAGGGGTAGTATGTCGAATTGTCAAGGCCTTTGACCGTGTGCCAGAAATAGCGGTAACCGTTGTAGTCCTGATATTTCATTGTATTGGAGCTGAGCACCTTGTAGTCGTCCCACGAACCGACTAATATCACCGACGATTTGCCGGGAGCGGCGAGACAGAATGTCACGCTGCCGTCGGCATTCTTCACTGCGCCCTGCTTGGGCATACCGCCGGGATAGTTCTGCTGGTCCGACGGTTTGACATATACCACGGGTATCGTCACTTCTTTGGTGCCGTTGCTGTTGGTCGCTACTGCCTTTACATCATTTTGCGCGCCGGGAGTGGAGAACGACTGGGTATAAGTGAGTGAAGTGGCATTTGTGGCAGATTTCACTTCCTTATTGTCCACATACAGTTTGAGCGTGGCTGACTGGGTCGACGATGCCGTAAATGTTATATCGGTGGCTTTGGTGATAGTAGTGTTTGCGGGGCTGCTCGTCAACGATAGATACAATCCTTCGGGATATACGTCGATAAACTGGTCGGAAGTCTGTACGTTGGAGGCGCTGTTACGGGCGATGATACAGATTTTGGTCACATGCTCATCAGCTTTGGTAATGCCGAAATATGAGCGGATGTCGCCAATTGTAATCTGGAACTGGTTGGCTCCGACACGTTTCAATTTGTATTTATCTGCGTTGTCTCCCCAGTCGGAAGTATGCGCCCAGCTGTTGGGCGACAGATTGGTGTAAACGCCTATATGGGCGTAGAGGTCGGTCGACAGATTCTGCAGTCCTGCCACACCCGACTCCGCGGCATTGAATGTTATCACCACATTTTTGCTCGATTCCTGCAACGGGGCAGGCGAGGGCGTGAACATGGCTGCCTTAACACTCATGGCCGACAGCATTATCAATGCCGTGAACGCGGTTAAGATTCTCTTCATGATTAAAGTTGTTGTGATTTTTATGGTTAAAATTATTAGTATAAATTCCGATTATAGTAGCGGTAATGTTCAATCCGTTATAAATCAGAAACTGAATAAGGCTATTGCAAAAAAATGTAAGTGACTGCAGGCAGAGATGTCAGGTTAAAGTAAGCCAAGCCCCACAAATCCCCAATTTATATAATAATTACAAAGATACAAAATAATTATCCCGAATGCAACTCTTTTTGCGTTTTTTATCAATTAAGCACGCATAAGTAACTGTCCGGCGAGCAAACTTATTGTTTACAAGCGGATTGTCGGGCTGCTTCCTGAAGCAGCCGATAGTGAAATCTGATTATCAGCTGTTTGGTGAAGGTGTTGCAAAATTTCCAACAGTAGGAACGCACAGACCGTATTTATAACACAATCATGCAGAAGAGAAGCTGTTCATTATCCAGCTATATTCAATAATTGCGGAATTCCTTGCGCGATGCGTCGATGCGCAGCATTATGAACAGCAGTACGGTAAATCCCCACAGCGACGACCCTCCGTAGCTGAAGAAGGGGAGCGGTATGCCGATTACGGGGCACAAGCCGATGACCATGCCGATATTGATGCACAGGTGGAATATCAGATAACTTGCCACGCAGTAGGAATATACCCTTCCGAAGGGGGTAGGCTGCCGCTCGGCTATCGCTATCACGCGCAGTATCAGCGCTAGGAAGAGTATTATTGTGATTGACGAACCGATGAAGCCTTCTTCCTCGCCGATTGTGCAGAATATAAAGTCGGTATGCTGCTCGGGCACATATTTCAGTTTGGTCTGTGTGCCGTTGAGAAATCCTTTTCCGGCAAGGCCTCCCGAGCCGATTGCTATCTTTGCCTGATTGACGTTATACCCGGCTTTCAGTGGGTCGTCCTCGATGCCGAGCGACACTTTGATACGTGTCTGCTGGTGCGGTTGCAGGGCTTTGTTGAACACATAGTTGACCGACAGCATGAACGCCAGTGCCGAGCCGGCCACGATTACAGGCATTATCAACCTGGGACAATGGCTTTTTATCATCTCATACACGCAGTATACCATGCCTATTGCCGTCACCCCAAGCATTGTGGCGAACCCGGGCAGTTCGATACCGGCTATCGCGGCGATGCCTGTTATCACTATTCCGGCAAATATGAACCACAAGGCGAGATTGCGCGAGGCAAGTGCGCTTTTGCTGAAAAATGCCGAGATTGCCACCATGACGAGGTCAATCAGCACGAACACTACAAATTCGCCCGTCGGCATTCCGAGCACGGCCGAGGTGGTATATTTCACGGTCACCACAAAGATGACAATCGCAAAGACAAAGGCAAACAGTACAAGACCGCTCATGCCTTCACGGTAGAGTACGAACATGAGAGACAGGTACACAAGAGCTGACCCGGTCTCGTTCTGGGCAAGGATAAGCACGATTGGTAATCCTATGATTGCGAGAGCCTTTATGTAATTTGTCTTTTTGGCATTGAGGCTGAAATTGTAGCCGCTGAACAGTTTCGCAAGCGCCAGTGCCGTGGCAAATTTACCGAATTCGGCCGGCTGCAGGCTCATCGGCCCGAGCACAAGCCACGAATGCGAACCCTTGATGTTCGGCGCTATGACGATAGTGACCATCAGCAGCGCTACTATTGCGAAATATATGGGGTAGGCGTATGTTTCATACATACGTTTGTCGATAAGCAGCAATATGAAGCCGAGCACGAATGAGAATCCTATCCATCTGATCTGTTTCCCTGAAAATTCATCAAATGAGAATATGCTGGCATTGTCAAAGTCATAGCTTGCGGCGTAGATACTTATGGCGCCGCCAATCACGAGCAGCAGATACAGCAGTATCACCACCCAGTCTACCGAACGAAATATCGATGCCCTATCAGTGCTTCTTGACTCCACTATTGATAATTGTATTTGATGTTAACATTCTTTCTTCAAGATACTTGCGCTGCGGCGAAATCTCCCCCTTGAGATATTTCTCCATCACGAGCGAGCCGATTGGCACTCCGTAGGTTGCGCCGAAGCCGGCGTTCTGCACATAGACGCATATCGCTATCTTCGGGTCATTGTATGGCGCGAATCCTATGAAGGCGGAGTGGTCCTTGCCGTGGGGATTCTGTGCCGTTCCCGTCTTGCCGCATACCTCGATGTCGGGCAATGCGGCCAGGCGGCAGGTTCCGCCGGTCACTGCCATGCGCATACCTTCGGCGACAGCGTCATAATGCTCGTGGTCAATGGTCGGATAGCGTTTTTCAAGATACTGGCTCTCAAGCACGGTATCCTGCACCTCTTTGACCACGTGTGGGGTTATGAACCATCCGCGGTTGGCTACCGTGGCACACAGGTTGGCTATCTGCAGCGGCGTGGCAAGTATCTCGCCCTGGCCGATTGCAATCGAAATTATGGTGTTGGCGCTCCAGCGATTCGCTCCGTAAATCTTGTCGTAGTACTGTGCGTTAGGTATGAATCCGCGGCTTTCACTTGGCAGGTCGACTCCGAGTTTATAGCCGTAGCCCATGCTGACGAGATGCTTTTTCCATGTCTCGAACGCGTTGGCTACCGAGCCGTATTTGGAGCGGCGGTTGTCAAGCATATTCTTCAGTCCCCAGCAGAAATATCCGTTGCACGATGTTTGCAATGCGGGTTTGAGCGGAAGCGGCGAACCGTGGCCGTGGCATCCTACGCGCAGACCGCCGTTTATATATCCGTGGTAACATGGATATGTGGTCTGTAACGTGATTATCCCTTCCTGGAGCAATATCAGGCCCTGAGTCGGTTTGAATGTGGAGCCGGGGGGGTAGGCGGCCATAAGCGCGCGGTCAAACAGCGGCTTGTAGAAATCCTCCGTGAGTTTCTTGTAATTCTCGCCGCGCTGGCGTCCGATCAGTTCGGTCGGATCGTATGTCGGGCTTGATACCATGCAAAGTATCTCGCCGGTCGACGGTTCTATTGCCACTACGGCTCCGATTTTATTGACCATGAGGCTCTCGGCATATTCCTGGAGTTTAATGTCAAGGCTCAGCTTGAGATTGCGGCCGGCTATGCCCGGAATATCCTCCGCGCCGTCGCGGTAACGTCCCTGTATGCGGCCGTGTGCGTCGCGTATGAGTATCTCTTTTCCCTTGAATCCGCGCAGATGATGGTCATAACTCTTTTCCACGCCGAGGTCGCCGCAATAGTCGCCACGCTCATAGTATGGGTCGCGTTTTATGTCGGCGGGGTTTACCTCACGTATGTTGCCGAGCACGTTGGCCGCCGAGCGGTGGTTGTACTGGCGGAGTATGCGTTTCTGTATGAAGAAGCCGGGAAAGCGGTATAGTTTTTCCTGGAGGCGGCCGTAGTCCTGTGCCGACAGCTGGGTGATGAGTGTCTGTGGAGTGTAGGTGGAGTAGCCTACTGATTTACGCATGTCGGCCAGACGCTTGTCAAACTGCTCGCGTGTAATGTTGAGCGTGCTGCAGAAGTCGGTGGTATCGAACGGCTGCACGTCGCGCGGTATCATCATTACGTCGTAGGCAGGCTGGTTGTAGACCACCAGTTCGCCGTTGCGGTCGTAGATAAGGCCGCGGGAAGGGTATACCGTCTTCTTCAGGAAGGCGTTGTTGTCGGCCGAATCCTTGTATTTGTCATCGTCAAGCTGGATGCTGTACAGCCGGGCAATATAGATTATTGCTATTAATATGATGAATGATGCGACAACATATTTGCGTTTTTCAAGCTTATAGTCTTTTCTCACGTCGGCGGGATGTTAAAGAGTCAATAGCGATTATTATGATAAAAGTCAAAAGCGTGCTCGAGGCTATCTTTATGAATAACCGCAAGGGATTGAAAAATGAAAAAGTCTCAATGAGGAAAAACAGCGTGCAGTATATGAGCGAAATGGAAAATATATATTTTAGATATACCGCCACGCCAAGCGAGCGGAACGACGGCTGCGGTGTCGACATCTCGTCCTCTCTCGGGAAATAGAGATGAAGCACGGGCTTGCGCAGAAGTCCGAGTATGGTGCATGCCAACGAGTTCATTCCCTGAGTATCGGAGAAAATATCTATTGTCAGCCCGAGCAGGAATGAGATTGTAAGCACCCAGTTGACGCCGAGTGTCACCGGCAGCTTGATTATGACATAGATAAACACCAGAGGCACGGCGTAGCCGAACAGGCAGATGTGGTTGAACACTATGACCTGTGTCAACACCATCAATACGTATAATATTACAAATTGCAGGGCTGTCTTGACCATCGGGTTTATTGTTTGGTGGTGGGTTTTCCTTCATTCTCATCAATTTCCACCTGCTTGATTGAGTCGGAAATATCGCTTGAAATCACTCGTACTGTCGACAGACGCGAGAAGTCGGTCAGCAGTTTTACGCGTAGTGTATAGAAATTGTCGTCAATCGTTTTCTCGCTGCCAGTCACTATACCCACCGGTATGCCTTCAGGAAACATCGCGGAATATCCGCTTGTGACCACCGTATCGCCGGTGGTGTAGATTGTATGGCGCGGAAGCTCTTCAAGCAACGCTATCTGCGGGTCCTTTCCGTCCCACACGAGCGAGCCGAACGCTTCGTTTCCCTTGACTTTGCACGACAGCCTGAAATTGGGATTGAGCAGCGAAATCAGGCGCGAATAGCTGTCGCCTACAATATTCACAACGCCTACAATGCCGTTTTGGTCAACCACGCCCATCTCAGGCTTGATGCCGTCTTTGGCGCCTTTGTTGATTGTGATGTAGTTGTACGGACGGTGGATGCTGTTGTTGATTACCGATGCGATTATGAACCGGTATGGGCGCAACGGCTCCGGGGCGACCATCGTGTCGGCATAATATTTCTCCTGATACATTTGCAGGGTCGCTTTCATGCCGAGAAGTTCCTCTTCAAGGCGCGCGTTCTGCAGCTGTAGCTCCTCGTTAGTTTCCCGCAGGTTGAAGTATGAGGTGATATTATGCGACAAGTCATATATCCCTGCCGTAAGTCTTCCCGCCGATGTCATGTACACATGATGCTGGTAGGGATTTTTGTCAAACAGGAATATACAACTCACAATCACATAGAATGCAAATACAAACCATGTGCTGTATTTTATGAGAAAATCAATGAGATTGCGCACCTGACAGCGTTATTAACTACGTAATTTATTGAGTTGAAATGCAAGTATGCCGTGACCGTATGACGTGGGTATCGCATTATTCTTCATTCCGCGGTTAAAAACCGCGGCTACTATACCAAGCGATTTGGCGCTCAGGCCGGTAGTAGCCGCGGTTTTTAACCGCGGTTTGTAAAAATTGAATTTTGCCACAACCGCATCAGAGTGATTTGGGATGCATATTTGCTCCGGCTGTATGTCGTTTGTTAGCGGATGAGGAACGAGAAGTGGTCGATGTTTTTCAATGCCACTCCCGTACCCTTGGCTACTGCAAGCAACGGTTCGTCGGCAACATGGAACTGTATGCCGATTTTGTCGGTCAGACGTTTGTCGAGACCACGCAGCAATGCACCGCCTCCGGCGAGCCAAATGCCGTTGTGAACAATATCCGCGTAAAGTTCGGGCGGAGTCTGCTCGAGTGCGCTCAATACGGCTGCCTCTATTTTTGAAATCGATTTCTCGATGCAGTGCGAGATTTCCTGATACGACACGGGGATTTCCATCGGGAGTGCGGTCATCTGGTTAGGCCCGTGCACGATGTAGTCCTCCGGCGGATTTTCGAGTTCGGTAAGAGCCGAACCTACGTGCATCTTGATTTGCTCGGCCGTGCGTACTCCTACCTTGACATTATGCGCGCGACGCATGTGTCCCTGAATGTCGTCGGTCAGGTCGTCGCCGGCTATCTGTATACTCTTGTTGGAAACGATGCCTCCGAGAGAGATTACTGCAATCTCGGTGGTACCGCCGCCTATGTCGACTATCATGTTGCCTTCGGCTGCCGCTACGTCGAGGCCGATGCCGAGAGCAGCTGCCATAGGTTCGTATATCATGTAGACATCGCGGCCGTTGGCATGCTCCGAAGAGTCACGCACCGCACGTATCTCTACTTCGGTCGAACCCGACGGGATGCCCACTACCATACGCAGCGAGGGGGAGAACCAGTTGTTTTTTGAACTTGCTTTCTTCACAAGACCACGTATCATCAGCTCGGCGGCGTTGAAGTCGGCAATCACGCCTTTGCGCAGCGGGCGCACTGTGCGTATGTTGTCAGGCTCCTTGCCCTCCATGAGCTGGGCCTCTTTGCCGACAGCTATCAGCTTGTCGGTGCGGCGGTCGAGCGCCACAATCGAAGGCTCGTCGATGACGATTTTATCGTTGTGTATGATGATTGTATTGGCCGTGCCGAGGTCAATCGCAATCTCTTTGGTGAGGCTGAATAATCTCATTTTGTCTGTTTATCAATCAATGTTGGGGGTTATTAAGTAACTGTTTAAAATTATTTTATACTAACCATTCTCATTATTTTAATATTCTGCCGGTGTCTTTTCCGTCATAATATCAAAATAATTCTGAACAGTTACTTATAATCAAGTGTGAGGCTTTGATCAGTGCTTGAAGTGGCGTATCCCTGTTGTCACCATGGCCATGCCGTGGGCGTCGCAGTATTCCACTGATTCATTGTCGCGAATCGAGCCTCCGGGGTGAATCACGGCAGTGATGCCTGCCTGGTCAGCTATCTCCACGCAGTCAGCGAAGGGGAAGAACGCATCCGATGCCATTACGGCGCCGTGGAGGTCGAATCCGAACGACTGAGCCTTGGCTATGGCCTGACGCAGGGCGTCGACACGTGATGTCTGGCCGATGCCGCTTGCATAGAGCTGGCCGTTTTTGGCAAGCACGATGGCGTTGCTCTTCGATTGCTTCACAATCTTGTTGGCAAACAGGAGGTCGTCGATTTGCTCGGCAGTGGGAGCAACTTTTGTCACAGTCTTGAGCATATCGGGAGTCTCGACGGCTGTGTCGCGGTCCTGTACGAGTGCGCCGTTGAGTACCGAACGGAACTGACGAGTGCGCGGAGCGGGGAGCTTCTGCACGAGAATTATGCGGTTTTTCTTCTGCTCAAGCACATTGAGGGCTCCTTCGGTATAGGAGGGCGCGATGATTACCTCGAAGAATATCTTGTTGATTTCATTAGCTACTTCCTCGTCAATCTCGGTGTTGGAGATAAGCACTCCGCCAAATGCCGATACGGGGTCGCCGGCAAGGGCGTCGGTCCATGCTTGAAGGATTGTGGGACGGGTTGCCACGCCGCAAGCGTTGTTATGTTTCAGTATGGCGAAAGTAGGCTCGGTGCCGAATTCAGCCATAAGCTGGGTTGCGGCGTCGATGTCAAGGAGGTTGTTGTACGAAATCTCCTTGCCGTGGAGCTGGTCGAACATGGCGTTGAGGTCTCCGTAGAAGAATCCTTTCTGGTGGGGGTTCTCGCCGTAGCGCATGGCGCGCTGTCCGTTGAGGGCGATACGCAGGTCGTCGGCGTCGGCGCCTGCGAAATAGTTGTATATCGCTGCGTCATAGCCTGATGAAACGGCAAAAGCCTCTTTGGCGAACCAGCGGCGCTGTTCAAGGGTGGAAGATGCGCCCGATGCCTTGAGCATCTCGGCGAGAGGTGCGTATTGCTGTTTTGATGCTACAATCACAACGTCGTTGTAGTTCTTGGCAGCTCCTCTGATGAGGGAGATGCCGCCTATGTCGATTTTTTCTATGATGTCAGCGTCGGATGCTCCGGATGCCACAGTGGCTTCAAACGGATAGAGGTCGACTATCACCAGGTCGATTTCGGGTATTTCATATTGAGCTATCTGCTGACGGTCGCCTTCATTTTCGCGACGGTTGAGTATTCCGCCGAATACTTTGGGATGCAGCGTCTTCACACGTCCGCCGAGTATCGACGGGTAGCCGGTAAGATCCTCTACAGCCTGACAGCTGTAGCCTAAACTCTCGATAAATGATTTTGTACCTCCAGTGGAAAGAAACTTAACGCCATCAGCGTTCAGCAGACTCAGGATTTCTTCCAATCCATCTTTGTAAAATACCGAAACAAGTGCGGTTTTAATCTTCTTTACGTCAGACATAGTGACTCTTTTGTTGTTATTCGTTGAATTTAGAGTGCAAATTTAAAAATTTTTTTTCACACATGTAGCGCTTTTTTCATCTTTTACTAAACAGATTTTACTGATAAATGTTAAATATGTATACATTTAATAATTTTCTTATGAAAAAGATTGGAATTTTCTATGGCTCTAATACCGGCACTACCGAGGCTGTAGCCGGTAGACTCGCAAAACTTTTCGGAGTGGGGGAGGCTGATGTCCATGATATTGCTACGGTGGCTCCGTCGCGTTTTGGCGACTATGATGTGCTCGTGCTCGGCACGTCGACATGGGGCGCGGGTGATTTGCAGGAGGACTGGTATGATTTTGTCGACGGTGCTGATGCTCTTGACCTTTCCGGCAAGAAAATCGCACTTTTCGGCTGCGGCGACGAGACCATGACCGACACGTTCTGTTCAGGTGTCGGTAAACTCTATGAACGTTTCAAGCCCACAGGTGCGACATTCGTCGGCGAATTTGATGCCGACGGCTACACATTCAACCATTCCGGCGCATATATTGACGGCGCTTACGTAGGGTTGCTTCTTGATGAGGTCAATCACCCCGAGCTGACCGACCTGCGTATCCGCAGATGGGTCACGGAAGTGATGTCGCAAATCGACAAATGACCCTATTTGTTGTTATGGGACTCACTATTAAGTTTATAAAAATGCGTTTCTGCCGATTTATCGCAGAAACGCGTTTTTGTCTAGAGCTTGTCTAAAATTCATATTACTTTGATTTTGAGGGTCTTGTTAGTGTCTTTTTGTTTGCTCTTCAGTCACGTAGCTACGGCTACGCTCGCTCTTTGCAAGCAAAGCGACTTCGTCGATGACATCGCAAGTAAAAATCCATCTGACGATTCCTCTCAAAATCTGCATCATATAAATTTAGACAAGCTCTTATACGATTCTTCAAGGTCCAGCAAATATTTTTTTACCGGAAGTCCTCCGCTATAACCGGTAAGCCTGTTGTCGCTGCCTATGACACGGTGGCACGGGATGAATATGGAGATAGGGTTGGTGGCATTGGCAGAGGCGACTGCCCGTACGGCTTTAGGATTGCCGACACGCCGCGCAAGTTCGGCATACGATATAGTCTCTCCATAAGGAATATTCAGAAGTTCACGCCGGACACGGCATTGAAATTCGGTGCCTGTAAGTTCGAGCGGTATATCAAATTCCCTGCGTGTGCCGTTGAAATACTCGTTGAGTTGTGCGATTGCCCGCTCTATGACGGGTGATGTGCCTTCTTCGTATCTCGTTTTGAGACGGCGCTCCGGCTGTCGGTTGATACGGCTGCGTCGTTCACCGGTTGTCCAGTCGCACAGGCAGAGCAAGTCGCCGGACGAACCGATTGTCAATTCTCCGGCCGCTGATTTATAAGTGCTGATGATGATTCTTTTCATGTGCTTGGCTTGGTTCATAAAAAATATCCTACAGGATTGTAAAGTTACATTTTTTCGAGTAATTGTTGATGCTCACGACATAATAAAATAAAGCTGGAGTTAGTGCGAATATATTGACTATATCTGTTTATGAATGGCTATACATGGCTGTGCCGCCTTGAAAACGTGAAAAACGGTTAATTGCTTTGCTGGGAGAGCGATTTGTCTTATCTTTGTGGATTGAAATAAAATATAATACAGATATGCTCAGTCGCCTGATTGACGAAAAAAATATAAAAGAACTACGCAAACTGCTTGAGAGTTGCGACAAAATTGTGATTACTACCCATATAGCTCCCGACGGAGATGCCATAGGCAGTTCACTGGGGTTGACCAACGTGCTCAATGCCATCGGCAAGACGGTCAAGGTAATCACTCCCGATATGCCTCCGCGCAATCTTATGTTTCTGCCCGGAGCGAAAGATATCGTCGTATATACCAAATATACCGAATTCGCACAGCAGCTTTTGCGTGACGCCGATCTGATTTTTGCCCTTGATTATAACGACATCAAGCGTATAGACCGTGTCGGGGATGCCTTGGCGTCGTCAAAAGCGTCTAAGGCAATGATTGACCATCATCTGTTTCCGGGTGAGTTTGTCGACGTGAAGATTTCGCATCCCGAAGTGTCGTCTACTTCTATGCTCGTGTTCAGGGTACTATGCCGTCTCGAACTCTTTCCTTATATCGGCAAGGAGGCTGCCACGTGCATCTATACTGGCATGATGACCGATACCGGTAATTTTTCCTATAATTCCAATGACCCTGACCTCTATATCGTGATAAGCGAATTGCTTAAAAAGGGCATAAACAAAGACGCCATATATTCAAAGGTATATAACTCAAATACACCCGACAGGCTCCGTCTCAACGGATATGCCGTCGAGCAGAAGATGAAAGTATACGACAGCTGTCACGGTGCGCTCATTACTCTCAGCCGGGAAGAACTTAACCGGTTCCACTATCAGAAAGGTGATACCGAAAGCCTTGTAAACGTGCCCCTCAGCGTACCTGACATAGTGTTCTCATTCTTTCTGCGTGAAGAGTCCGATTATATAAAGGTGTCGGCGCGCTCTAAAGGTGAATTCCCCGTCAATAAAATTTGTGAGGAGCATTTCAATGGCGGCGGCCATAAGAACGCTGCCGGCGGCGAATTCTACGGCACTATGGACGAGGCGGTGGCGCAATTTGAAAAGATAATACCCGAATATATGTATCTGATTGAACAGCAAGGCTAATCAGACGTCATAGAAAATATCCTTTATTAGTTTTAAAATTAAAGCATAAATCATAATAATGAAATTATCCCATCTTTGTCTGCTCACTGTTGCCGGAATTGCTTCCGCAGCGTCCTTCTCAAGCTGTGACAACGGCAAAAGTTATGCCGATCTCCTTACCGAAGAGACCCACGCCGTGAATTATTATCTTTCGAATCACCGTGTGGTTGATGAAATTCCTGCCGATTCGGTATTCGAATACGGCGCCGATGCCCCTTATTACCGTATTGACGAGGACAGTAACCTGTACATGCAGGTTATAAATCCCGGGACACCTGACAATAAAGTTGAGGACGACGAACTCATATACTTCCGGTATACCCGCTATAATCTCAAGTATTATTTTGATACCGACGAGATGGTCGGCAGCGGCAACTCCAACAATATGAACATCAATGCTACTTCTTTCCGTTTCGGCAACACAATGCTGTCGTCGGCATCGCAGTACGGTATGGGCATACAGGAACCGCTTAAATTTCTCGGCGTCGACTGCGAGGTAAATCTCGTTGTCAAGTCGCAGCTTGGCCCGACCGATGATATTGCCGCAGTCGTACCCTATATGTACAATCTCCGCTACTTCCGTCAGCCCTATTGATGCGCAATCGGGCTGCACTAATGAATACAGGTTTTATCAAATCACTAACGCTTACAATTTAAATCAAGAAACTATGTCGCTTATAAAGTCAATCTCAGGCATACGCGGCACCATAGGCGGTCGCGAAGGTGAAGGTCTGTCACCCATTGATATCGTGAAGTTTACAGCTGCCTACGCTGCTTTTATACGTAAATCCACTTCGGTTGATACCAACAGGATAGTCGTCGGACGCGATGCCCGCATTTCGGGCCCGATGGTCAGCGATATCGTGTGCGCCACGCTTACATCTATGGGTTTCGACGTGGTCAACATAGGCATGGCCTCTACTCCCACTACCGAAATAGCCGTTGTCGAAGAGCAGGCATGCGGAGGCATCATCATCACTGCTTCCCACAATCCCAAGCAGTGGAACGCCCTTAAGCTCCTCAACGAGAAGGGTGAGTTCCTCAATGACGCTCAGGGCAAGGAAGTGCTTGCCATAGCGCAGAGTGGTGAACTGCAGTTTGCCGATGTCGACAGTCTCGGCCATATATATGTCAACAATACATACGATGACAAGCACATACGCAAAGTGCTCTCGCTTCCGCTTGTCGATGTCGAAGCTATCCGTAAGGCTGATTTTACGGTGGCGGTCGATGCCGTCAACTCGGTAGGCGGTATAATCATACCCCGCCTGCTCAAAGCTCTCGGCGTGAAGAATGTCATCGAACTCAACTGCGAGGCTACAGGCCATTTCGCCCATACGCCCGAACCGATTCCTGAAAATCTTACCGACATCTCCGCACTCATGCGTAATTCCAAAGCTGATGTCGGTTTTGTGGTTGACCCCGATGTTGACCGTCTGGCTATTGTGATGGAAAACGGCGAGATGTTTGTCGAGGAATATACACTCGTGGCAGTAGCCGACTATATCCTGAGCCATACCCCCGGTTCGACTGTCTCCAATCTCAGCTCATCGCGTGCGTTGCGCGATGTGACCCGTCGTCACGGCTGTAAATATTCTGCCGCTGCCGTCGGCGAGGTAAATGTCGTGACCAAAATGAAAGAGACCGGTGCTGTCATCGGCGGAGAGGGTAACGGTGGAGTCATTTACCCCGAAGCGCACTATGGCCGCGATGCTCTTGTCGGTGTCGCTATCTTCCTTACGTTGCTCGCAAAGAGCGGTAAAAAGGTTACCGAACTCAAAGCCGGATACCCGCAGTATGAGATTGTAAAGAATAAAATCGAACTTACACCCGATATTGATGTCGATGCCATTCTTGCGTCCGTCAAGGAGCAGTTCGGCAACGAGCAGATTACCGATATCGACGGTGTTAAAATCGATTTCGCCGATTCGTGGGTTCATCTCCGCAAATCGAATACCGAACCGATAATACGTATATATGCTGAAGCAGCCGATGCCAAACGCGCCAATGCGCTCGTCAAGCAGATAAAGGAGGTAATCAGCCGTATCACAGGTAAATAATACAGAATACGGTCGTCCGCAGTTAAAAAAAGCGGCTACTATGCAAGTGGCTTGATAATCCACTCGGTAGTAGCCGCGGTTTTTAACCGCGGAAGATGAAAATTTTAAATAAAATTAATTGTAAAATGAAATTCCGGCACATTGTTTTTACTGTGATTGCACTTTTAGGCGCATTGTCGGCAGCTGTCGCGGCCGACAGATATGCTTTGATCAATATCTCGACTGCCTACGTCCGTTCGCGTCCGTCGCATTCAGGTGAGCTTGTCACTCAGCAACTCATGGGATTCCCGGTTAAAATCCTTGCTTCGGAGGGGGAATGGAACAAGGTCGAGACCATTGACGGCTACGAAGGATACATAATAGATAATACGCTTGTCGCGCTCACTCCGGAGGCTTACAACCAATGGAAGAGTTTGCCTCGCGTTGTTGTGACTGCTCATAAAGAATTGTCGGTAACAGATGCTCATGGCGCACAAGTGTCCGATGTTGTGCCGGGAGCTATTCTCGTCTACGGCGGAATTTGCCCGTCAGACAGTTCAATGGTCGTTGTTGTGCTTCCCGACGGCAGGAAAGGCTTGCTTGATGCAGGTGCGCTTACGGATATTACAGACTGGAGCCGGCAGCCGCTGTCGGTTGACGATGCAATCGCTTACGGTATGGACAACCTTGGCGCGCCATATCTTTGGGGCGGTATGTCACCTAAAGGGATGGATTGCTCGGGGCTGACATGGACCGCCTATTGGCTCAATGGCCGATTGTTGCAGCGCGATGCCTCCAAGCAGGCTATTATGGGTGATAAAATAACCGATTGGAAGCAACTTAGAGCCGGCGACCTCGCATTTTTCGGCAATCCGAAAACTGGCCGAATAACCCATGTGGCGCTTCTCCGCGATAGTAAAGGTAACTTCGTACACAGCAGTGCGGGGCGCGTCCGCCTCAATTCGCTTGATCCGACAGCTGATGACTGCATCAAAGCTAGATTCCTATGGGGCATTTCCTGCGACAATTTCCGCCCTATAAAAAACGATACAGCATTAATTTGGCTATTCAATATTTGATGCCTGTTTTTGATTAATTTAGAATTGCAGGTTTATTTGGCGTAAAACACATTCTAAATTGTTGAATTTTCTTAATGGCTGACATTAAAACTCCAGAAGAACGCAGCCGCAATATGGCAGCTATTCACAGCAGCGATACACAACCTGAAATGCATGTGCGTCGCTACCTGCACAGTATGGGTTGGCGTTATGGGCTGCACAACAAAAATCTCCCCGGTTCACCGGATATCGTGATGCGCCGGTTCAAGACAGTAATTTTCATTCATGGCTGCTTTTGGCACGGACACGAGAATTGCAAATATTATCGTCTGCCAAAATCCAACACTGAATTTTGGCAGACCAAAATAAATATAAACCGCGCTCGTGATGAGCGGGATATAAAAGCTCTGAATAAACTCGGTTGGAATGTAATCATTGTATGGGAGTGTGAATTGAAAACCGAAGAACGGCGCAAACTGACGTTCCGTCGTCTGTTCAATATTTTCAATCTCCCTTATGACCATACACACCATTCTTTAGCCGAAGTCGCAGAGCCTGAAATACCCTATGGCAACAATATTTAACGTGCCTGTATGTAATTTTTGCCCATGGTGATTTCTATCTTTACCATTGATTTACAAAGTTCCGAATATTTTTAGTAACTTTGCATATAAGGATGCACCTGTGCATATTGCTTTTTCATAAGACCACTCCAATTTCTGATGACAGACCAATATAACGATATTATTGAGGATTCCACTATAGCGGCTGAGGCTACACTTTTTTACAGCGACGGGACTATATGGACTGAGCGCCAGTTCTCCCATCCTGAAAGAAAGATCCGGCTCGCCACGTCATTTAGTGGCATCGGCGCAATCGAGCACGCTTTTCAAAGACTTGGCTTGAATACAGAAATAGTCTTTGCAGGAGATATTGACGAAAAATGTAAAAAATCATATTTCGCCAACTACGATATGGATGAGTGCCGATGGCATTCCGATATACATTCCTTTGATGCTTCACCGTTCAAAGGCAAAGTTGATATATTTGTTGGAGGAGCCCCTTGTCAGGCTTTCTCAATGGTCGGCAAGCGTAAAGGTTTTGAAGATACGAGAGGTACGCTTTTCCGCGAGTTCGCACGCATCGTAAAAGAATGTGAACCCAAGATTTTCATATTTGAAAATGTAAAAGGACTCATCAACCACGACAAAGGCAATACGTGGGAGGTAATTCGCCATACATTTGAGGATTACTGCGGCTATCACATTTTTTTCAAAGTCCTTAACAGCAAGGACTACGGCATCCCACAACACCGCGAAAGAATTTTCTGCGTAGGTTTTCGTGAACCTACCGAGTTCGAGTTTCCGGATCCGATACCTCTTGAATATAGAATGTACGATTTTTTGGAAGACTATATCAAGACACGGTACTTCCTTCGCGAAAAAGGCATTAAGTTCGTCACTTCTACCAAAAATCGGACTAAGTGCTATACCCAGATTAACGGTGACGTCGCTCTTTGCCAGAAAAGAAACCAACAGTTCAACTGGCATGGTGATTTCGTTTATCATCCTGCTATGCAAGATGAGCCATACGAAGAAGGCTGGGATGAGTTTATCTTTGATGTCCGCGACGTTGAAGAAAAATACTATCTTTCAGAAAAAGTCAAGAACTACGTTCTCACTCCCGGCACAAAGAACTTCCGTACTTCTACAGAAACCGATCTTGATGTGGCCCGCCCTCTCCTGCAATCCATGCATAAGATGCACCGTGCCGGAGTTGACAACTATGTGACACACAAAGGTCGCATCCGCAAACTCACTCCGCGAGAATGTTTGCGACTTATGGGATTTAAAGATTCCTTCAAAATTGTTGTTTCTGACACTTCAATGTATCAACAGGCTGGGAATAGTATTGTTGTCGATGTTCTCATAGCTCTGTTGAAACAACTTGACATTACTAAATATGGAGAATAATAACCATGAAAATAGATGGTCAGAATTTCAACTTTGTTGATACGCTCGATTCGCCTATCGCAGTCCCTGACTGTTTTGTGATGCGTGCATCCAAAATCGGAGGCGGTAACGGAGAGGCTAAACTTTATATAGCGTCGAAAGCTGTAATGTATCCGTTCTTCGGAAACGAGGGTTTTGTCGCCAAGTGCTTTTTGCTAAAAAGCGATCTCCTTTCCTATATGAACGCGCTCCACGCGGAATACCTGCACCCTTCGCAGAATTATCGGGGCGCAGCTGAAATGCCCAAACTTTGGAAAGAACGTGTAGCCAAAATAGAGAACCTTCCCGAAGTTATTGATTTCAATGTTACTGCACAGGATCAGATAGAAGGAACTCGCGGTTATGTCAACTCCAAAGACCTCGGTTATCAGCTTATTCGTGAAATTTCGCTGCCGCTCGTCACTTACATCTCAGTCATGCAGCTTACTGATAGTTCGGGCGCCACATTATATTATTGGAAACTTTTTGCCGACTTCGAGGCCATCTCTGATAAAAGAGCTGCCCTCGTGTTTACCTACGGCAAAAAGGGAGGGCAAGTTCCTGTACCAGTCACCGAACCTAAGATGTCTTCGCGTCAGAACGAGATTCGCAAGGCGCGTCAGGGACAGGGCATTTACCGTGATAAGTTGCTTTTAGAGTGTCCGTTTTGTCCCATAACCATGATTAACGATGAGCGTTTGCTTATTGCAAGTCATATCAAGCCCTGGGCGGTTGCCACTGACTCCGAAAAACTTGACCCAAAGAACGGCTTTATTTTGTCGCCGTTATACGATAAACTTTTTGACCGAGGATTAATGACTTTTACTGATGACCGCCGTATCGTTCTCTCAAACTGGATTTCTCCCAAAAACAAAGAACGACTCGGGGTTAAGGACGGCCAGTTCGTTCAGTTGCTGCCTCTCGATGAGGCACGGCAATCATATATGCAGTTCCACCGTTCATCAGTATTCAAAGGATAATATGTCATTTCGGCTACTGATAGAGAGCTTTTAATGATGGATAGGGTTTTAAAATATATATTTTTGTTTGGGCGTGAAATAAAATTTGGATTTTAGGAAATATTTTCATAAATTTGCACTCCGAATTGTGAACAATTAAATTAAAGAATAAATAAAAGATGAAACGTACATTTCAACCTTCTAACCGCAAAAGAGTTAACAAACACGGTTTCCGTGAAAGAATGTCGACCCCCGATGGTCGCAAAGTGCTTGCCCGTCGTCGCGCCAAAGGCCGCGCTCGTCTGACTGTATCTGACAGCATCGCCGGAAAATAATCAGGCCGCTGACGGATGATTCCGTAAGCCTTGGCTCTTAAAATTTTTATGCCGAAGTCGACTGATCACCGACTTCGGTTTTTATTTTAATTTGATTCGTTACTTATGTTTTCAATAAGTTAGGACTGGCTCTAAACTGTAATTCTATCAGGGATAAACCGTATTGAGAGCTTCTGATTCCCGGATCATCCTTTCTTCTTCTTGCTGTATATACCGAACTTTATTTTGAAAATCAATGGCATCCATCTTTTGTTCGTATCTTCTTTGAGAAACGCTTTCATAAACATCCGCAGCAGGTTTCCGTTCGTTCTCGGGCAGCCGATTGATAAGTTCTTCTATCAAATAATTGATTATGTTTTGGACCGGCTCAACAGGAGCATGGTCATAGATATTCTGAGCGTTGAAAAACAATGTGGCAACAGGCGCTGTCTCAGAAGAATCAATTATATAATTGGTAATGGGCACTTTCAATTTGCCGGAAGTGATAGATTTGTCAGTGAGGGTAATGCTTATGCAATAATTATCAAATGTTAATCTCATTCCTCCTGCAGTGAAATAATAGTAAAGTTTGAATTCATAACTCTTGCCATTTTGCATCAAATCGGCAACCGATTTAATGTATGGACGAACTGTCATTGTAATTTGTTTATAATAAGTATTTAAACTGATATGTTTATTCAGGCATGTAGTGATGCTGTTTTTAGATGTGCAAGAATTAATATATCGAATGATTAACTGAAAATCGGCTTCATTGTTTATCATTTCACTGAGTAGAGATAAGGATTGCTCATGGATTTTCTGAAGGAATTTTATAGCCTTATCTACGTTTAATACATAGAGCTTATCCAGAAGGTACTTCTCATATGTATTTTCTTCCTCCCAATTCCATTTAAAAGAATTAAGGCGACTTTCAATATATCCTTCAAGTTTGGCCGTAAGACGCATTCTCTCTCTTTGTGGCCGCGAGAGGGCGTATTCAACCGCTTCGTTATGTTTGCTGCATAAAAAATCCTGAGTAAGCATATTGGCTTTTTTGCGGTGAGAAATTCTTCTTGAAATCCAGGTGCAGATGATAATAAGTACTATAACCCCCAAGATGCTGAATTTAACCGCATCATCCAATTTAGCGAAAAGATTAGATAAAAATACTATACCGCAAATCATTGCGATGAAAGTGGCAATTCCCAAGATGCGTTTTATAAATTCCATGGCTAAAAATTTTAATTAGAGAAAGAGTTAATATTCGGTATGGATGAATGTCTGTCCATCAAGAAAGCAGAGTGGAATTGAGTAGCGCAGGGAGCGCTTTTAGCGATTTTATGCGGTATTGCGGGCGGTAATCGTCGGAGGGGAGGGATACTTGCTGAGAGTGGACGTTGCGGCCGTTGTCAATTAGTTGTATTGTTGTCCATCCGAGGCGGTTTGGCCAAAGGAAATCCTTCATGGGATTATCCCCCACGTATATGAAATGCCTTACATCGGGATTTAATTTCATCATGCGCTCGAATGGTAGCGGGGTGTATTTTTCTCCGCCGATTGTTTCGGAAATGGAAATATTGTCGGCCGGGATGAGACGGTCGAGTCCGAGTGCCTTTATTTTGTTGGTCTGGGTAACGGTTCTTCCATCGGTGATTAAGCCTATTTTGTAGCCGGCCTCGCTCAGTTGCTCAATCACGTCGACTGCATTGTCGGCTGATATATCGGGGAAATGATTGCGATAGGTCGCTACCATCCAGGGTATGTCGTAATTATGATTCAGCGACTGCTGGATAGAGCGGTTGAGAAGATATTCGGCAAGTGAGTCAAACGGGTTGAGGGGCGCGTGTGCCATGACATGTACCATCTCGTCGTAATTGAATGCAGTGTTGACTTCGGCGAGCTTACGGGCTACTGCGCGATAGCCTGACATGACGAAGTCTCGCTCTTTGTAAAGCGTGTCGTCAAGGTCAAAAGCCACAAGTGTCGGTATCATAATGCGGTGTAGCGGTTGATCAGTTGTGCTACATATTGTATCTGTTCATCGGAAAGGGTAGTGGAGCTCGGCAGGCACAGACCGTGGCCGAACAGGCGTTGCGACACACCGTTGACGTAGGCCGGTGCGTCCTCGTATACAGGCTGCATGTGCATCGGACGCCATAACAGACGCGTCTCGATATTGTGTGATGCAAGTTTCCGGCGCAGGTCGTCGGCGCTGACCGAAGATGCATCGTCAAGCAGTATTGTCGACAGCCAGTAGTTGGAATTGAATGTGTCGTCGGGGTTGTTGTGGACTGACACAACCGGATTGTCGCGAAGTGCTTCGGCATATATGCCGTGAATCGCGCGACGGCGGTTTACACGCCAGTCGAGTTCCTCCATCTGCGCGCACCCTATCGCTGCGCTGACATTGCTCAGGCGGTAGTTGTAGCCGATAGTCTCGTGGTAGTAGTACGGACGGTTTTCACGGGCCTGTGTCGCGAGAAACAATGCCCGCCGGGCGCTCTCCTTGTCGGGACATATAAGCGCGCCGCCTCCCGATGTGGTTATCATCTTGTTGCCGTTGAAACTGAGTATGCCGAAACGGCCGATTGTGCCGCATTTGTGTCCGTCGTATTCCGAGCCGATAGCTTCGGCGGCGTCCTCGACTACCGGAATGTCATATTCGGCGGCAATTTTCATTATCTCGTCCATCCTGGCCGGCATGCCGTAGAGATGCACTACGATGATTGCTTTCGGCTTGTGCGACGTGAGTTTTATGCGTTCCTCGATGGCGGTGCGCAGGAGCGCCGGGTCCATATTCCATGTCATCGGTTCGCTGTCGACGAACACCGGACTTCCGCCGAGATATACAATCGGGTTGGCCGAAGCTGAGAATGTCATCGACTGGCATATCACTTCATCGCCTTTACCGATTCCCAACAGCGCAAGCGCTATGTGTATGGCCGCTGTTCCGGCGCTGAGAGCCACGACATTGTTTACGCCGAGATATTCGTCGAGCATATCCTCGAAACGATTGACATACGGCCCTAACGGAGTAATCCAGGTGGAGTCGATGGCATCTTTCACATATTTGTTCTCGTTGCCGGCAAGATGCGGCAGCGACAGTTTTATTTGTTCTTCCATATCGCAAAATTACTCATTTTATCGCTCGCGGATATAATTTTGCGTACATTTTCTCGTTAATTTTTTAGAATATTTTTTCAAATATCTTTTCAATCCGATTATCCGGCCTCGTAGCCGGCATGACATATATCCTGACATTGAAATGAACTTACGTAAATTCTGCATATTCGTAGCCGCCGTCATGGCATGTGCCGTAGTCGGTTACGCCCAGGTAAAAATACACGGTAAAATCATTGATAACGAGGACAAGGCTCTCGAATTTGTGACTGTACGCATAGCGGGTACCGCTCTCGGCGCCACATCGGGGCTTGACGGCACTTACTCTCTGTCGGTGCCGCAGCGCGACACGATCAATGTCGTGTTCACCTGCATCGGCTACAAGGAGGTGAACCGGCGGCTGATCGATGCGTCGGGCGACGTCACCCTCAACGTAAAGATGCTTCCCGCCACTTACGAAATAGGTGAGATAGAGGTGACCGACATAAAGAAACAGACGTCGCAGATGCAGACCATCGACGCCTCCAACGTGCGTGTGTCGCCTGATGCCACCGGCGGAAGCGTCGAAGCAATGCTCGCCACTCTTGCAGGTGTCAATTCCAACAACGAGATGTCGTCGCAATATTCGGTACGTGGCGGCACTTACGATGAAAATTCGGTATATATCAACGGCACGGAGGTGTATCGCCCGCAGCTTATATCGTCAGGACAGCAGGAGGGGTTGAGTATCATCAATCCCGATATGGTAGGGGCTATCGGTTTCTCTACCGGAGGCTTCGGCGCGGAATATGCCGACAAAATGTCGTCGGTGCTCGACATCACCTATCGCGAGCCGGAGGCTTTCGAAGGGTCGGTATCGGCAAGTCTGATGGGCGGAAGCGTCACTCTCGGTCAGAACTCGAAGCATTTTTCCCAGCTTCACGGGTTCCGCTACAAACGCAACTCGTCGCTGCTCAGTTCGATGGACACAAAGGGTGAGTATGACCCGAATTTCCTCGATTACCAGACCAATATGGTGCTCAAAATGAATAGCAAGTGGCAGTTGTCGTTTCTTGGCAATATCGCCGTCAACAATTATAATTTTACGCCGACAAGCCGTCAGACCAATTTCGGTACATCGGAGGATGCCAAGCAGTTCAAGGTGTATTTTGACGGTAAGGAAAAAGACAGGTTTGAGACCTACTTCGGCGCATTGAATCTCTCATACCGCCCGTCAAACGCCACCACGCTGTCGCTCCTCGCTTCGGGTTATCTCACCAACGAGCTTGTAAGTTATGATATTTCCGGCGAATACTGGCTTGACCAGGCCGGCACAACCGGCGGCGGTAATTCCGACAATGCCGTAGGTGGCGAGCTCGGTGTAGGCCGCTACCACGAGCATGCGCGCAACCGGTTGAAGATGTCGGTGATGTCGATGGGACTTAAGGGCGTCACGGGCATAAAGCATCACAATCTGTCGTACGGCATTGATTTCAAACATGAGACGATACACGAACGTTCGCGTGAATGGGAGCTGCGTGACTCGGCCGGATTTACGTTGCCGACCGACCCGAATGCCATCAAGATGATTTACAATATGTCGTCGAAGCATAATATCTCGTCAAACCGTATGGCATTCTACGTGCAGGATTCCTATCGTGTCAACTCTTCGTCGGGCTATTTCGCCATCAACGGCGGATTGCGTTTCAGCTACTGGGATTTCAATAAGGAGTTTCTTGTCAGCCCCCGCGCATCGGTGGCTTTTGTGCCCGAACGCAACAACAATCTTACTATGCGTGCGGCAGCCGGTCTGTACTACCAGTCGCCGTTCTACAAGGAATACCGTATGCCTCAGGATGATGGACAAGGTAACACAGTGATAGCCCTTAACAATGAAATCAAATCGCAGCGCTCAATCCATTTCATACTCGGCACGGACTATACCTTCAGGGCATTCAATCGCCCGTTCAAGCTGTCGGGAGAACTTTATTACAAGAATCTCGGTAACCTGATACCCTACGAAATAGATAATCTGAAAATAGTTTATTCGGGTAAAAACGAGACTTCGGGCTATACGGCCGGACTTGACCTGAAACTGTTCGGACAGTTTGTGCCCGGCACCGACTCGTGGATTAGTTTCTCGCTGATGAAAACCAACGAAAAACTCAATGGAGTCAATGTGCCGCGTCCTACCGACCAGCGCTATTCGTTCGCCTTGTTCTTCACCGACTATTTCCCCAAGTTCCCGAAACTGAAATTCTCATTGCGCGGTATATTGTCAGACGGGCTGCCGACCACGGCACCCCACGGCTCGCGCGACAAGGGATACTTCCGTGCTCCCGCCTACAAACGTGTGGACGTAGGCCTGTCGTACGCGCTCCTGTCGCCGCTGAGCGATGATGATGTCAATCCCTCCGGGCTGCACCGTTATTTTAAATCGGTATGGCTTGGATTCGACGTATTCAACCTGCTCGACATATCTAATGTCAGCTCCTACTACTGGGTGACCGATGTCAACAACATCCAGTACGCCGTTCCCAACTACCTTACACGCCGCCAGTTCAACGTCCGCCTGACAATCGATTTCTGAGTAAGGTATGATATCAAAGCTGTTCACTTAAGGACGTAGTAGTGTCGCAAAACTAAACTTTCCGCGGTTAAAAACCGCGGCTACTACACAGCTGATTGCCAAGAGACTTTGCATAGTAGCCGCGGTTTTTAACCGCGGAAAGTTTAGTTCTGCAACATCCTCTTTAAAAAATCGAGTTCAGTAATACACCGACGTCCTTAAGAAAACAGCTTTGGGTATGATATTACCGTAGGATTGATGTTGAGATATTCTTTTCTCCGGTCAGTTCTCCACTATTGCTGACTTTTTTACCGTAATTGAATGTGTATGTGATGCTGAGTGAGATACGACGGTGATAATCTGAGCCTAATTGCGTGATTGTGCTGTTGTACCATTTCGTGCGTAATGTGTCTTTGCTGATTTCCCATGATGACCGGAAAGGGTTTATGACAGACAGTTGAATATTCCATCCCTTTGCCGCGCAGCCTGCACCTATGGAGTAACTTGCCGGCATTCTGCGCAGATATGCGGTTTCGCCGTCGACATAGCTGCTGCCGGAGGCCCAATATACATTGAAGGAGAATTTCCCGAGATAATAGTCCGCGTTTATTGTTGCAGTGAACGGATAGTGCGATATGCTGTTGCTTCCGGTCGTTTTATATAGCAACAGTCGCGGGGCGGCCGAAAACGAGAGGTTGCCTTCGAGGAATTTTCCGGTCAGGGTCGCTCCGATCTGTCCGTGGTTGTAGTCGCCGTCGTTCTGATATTTTTTCAACATCATACCTTCAGGAGCGTCGGGCGTATATACAGCAATCTGTCGGTTGGCTATCCGGAATAATAACGCGTAAGCCGACATCTGCCATCTATTGTCGGGCAGCCATGTATAGTTTATATTTACCGTAACATTGCGGGCACATTTTAAATCGGGATTTCCGCTTATATACATTATTTCCGACTGCCGGATTATATTGGGATTTTTCATCGCGGCGTCCGGCGAAAAAGTGACATATTGAAACCAAAGTCCCAATGAATGCTTCTGATTAGGCGCATACTGCACGTTGATGTGGGTGAACGGATAACGGTCGTGCATGGTTTTTCCTTTGATATAATTTGATTCAAATGCGAAACCCCCGTCGATACTGCCGGACACCTTATTGAGATTCAATGCCGTCCCCAGGTAAATGCCTGTGAATGTCTGCCTGAAACGGTTTATTGCATTGCTCGAGCCGGTATAGTCGATTTTAGTGCGGCCGATTCCCGACGAGATGCTTGTGAACAGCGAAACTTTTTCAGACAGGGATTTATTGACCTGTGCCGTGCCCCTCAGCCACCAAAATTTTTCCATTGCATGATTTTCTATTGAAGAGCTTACGGCGTCATAATTCTCGGATGTAGTGTTATTGCGGAACTCAGCTTCGATGTTTCCTTTGAGCGACCAGCCTTTGCCAAGAACGGCATAAAGTTCGCTGTCCCATCCGATTGCTTTATTAGCTGACGGAGCGTCAGAAATGTATGTCCCCGAAGGATAAAGGCCGGGAAAGTCGACATAGCCCGATGTGTTGTTTTCCGGAGTGTCTATGCCGCGATAGGAAATAAGGTTACGGAATGAGAAATTCTCATTTTTGTTCCATGACGCGCGCATGGCGGTGTAGATGCCCCGTTGGCGATAATGACTGTCGGTAGTGCCGCTTTCCCGTTTCACTATAGCAGAAGGCAGCCTGTAAGTTTCGTCGGAAAGAGAGCCGATATTGGAATTATAGTCGTAATCTCCCGAAACCATCAGGTCATATTCCATCTGTCGGCAGGCGAATTTTGAATATACAGCGCCCTCACCGCTGCGTATCATAAAGCGTTCTTTTGCGCTCAGTTTGGTATATCCTCCGAAAGTATAGGTATGTGTGATGAAATTTACCACATGCTGTGCGTGGAGAAATCTTGCGTCGGCAGGGAAATCGAGATACTCGACCCTCTTCACATCAATCGGATTAAGGCCGCTTGTATCCTCATCGGTGGCAGGATGATAGTTGATGAATATGCTTACATTCTGATTATCGGCGGTGCGTACGGTTCCGGCTATCGGATTTACACTCAGTTGCGGGATATTCGTACGTGCAAGTAAGGAGATGCCGTCGGAAGCTGCGGCTTTCTGTTTGCCCGAAGGCATGTAGACAGTTTTATCCGGACTTGTTCGCTGCATGTCAGCCACTACGGTTATCTCGTCGAGTTCCCTCGCTTTTACGGAGTCAGTCTCCGCAGTCTGTGATGCCGCCACAAAATGGAGCGTCATCAATGATAGTATCATATAAGGTTTCATTCTGAACAGTTATTTACGGCGAAATTATTGCTTGCAGTCTTAATCTGACCTTACGTAGTCTTATTTAGTCTTAATCTTTGGGATTGTGTGAATCCGGAATATCATTTTTTAGTAATTTTGCGCTGATATGAAACGTTTTAAGATGATACTTACCGCTATGCGCATCTTTGTCACGTTGCTGTTCGCGGCCAACGTGATTTTTATGGTGCAACTTTATGATTCCATAAAAGAGCGGTATATAGATGATGTCAGACAATGTCTGAGCCGTGCCGACCAGATCGAGATTGTCGACCGTATCGTCGATGCGGGACTTGCCGACGAGAATGGTGTTGTCGTGATAGAACTCGGTCTTGTAAAATCGGATACCGGAACGGCTACGACCGCGGAAGAGTTGCGTAAATCGGGATATTCGCAGGGATACAGGCGTGTCGACAAGCAGATAATTTCAGAAATAACGAACCATCTTCATGAATTTTATGGCAATCGTCTGGGCAGTCCAGATATTTCAAATATGGAAGAGGCTTTCCGGCGCGACCTTGGTTTTTCAGGATATTATCCGGAATATGTCCATATTGTCGCTCCCGGTGAGGTATTCGAATATCCTTCCGATTTATGGGAAATCGAATACCGTGTCAACGGCAAGCTGACATATTACGCATATATCTCACCTTTGACAAAGAATATTCTTAGGGAGATGAAAGGCGTGATTGCTACCTCTATCCTTATCGCTCTTGCGCTTACATTCGGTTTCTGGTATCTGCTTCACGTTATCCGGCGGCTTCGTACAATCGAGGAAATGAAAGATGATTTCACCAATAACATGACGCATGAGTTAAAGACTCCCATTGCAATTGCATACGCAGCCAATGACGCGTTGCTCCAGTTCCCCGACCGTAAGGATGAGGAGCGCACAAGGAAATATCTTACGGCAGCCCTTGAGCAACTCTCAAAACTTGCCGGACTGGTTGAGAATATCCTTGCCATGAGCATGGAGCGTCGAAAACACTTGTCAATGGCAAAAGAGAAAATAAATCTGCATACGTTTCTGACCTCAGTCATTGAGCAACAGAAACTAAAGGCTGATTGTCCGTGCGAAATAATCCTTGACTGCCCGGAAGATGCCGAGGTTGATGCCGACCCGAGTCATTTCTCAAATGTTATATGTAATCTCATTGACAACAGCATCAAGTATTCCCGGGATGCCGAGGGGGTGCCGGTAAACGGTAATGTAGTGTCCGTGGTGATAACGGCAGACAGGACGAAGCTATCCGTATCAGATAACGGTATCGGAATTCCCGCCAAATCGTTACCCTATATATTCAATAAATTCTATCGTGTACCGACAGGCAACAGAAGTGACGTGCACGGGTATGGCATAGGCTTGTTCTATGTCAAGTCGATTGTCGACAAGCATGGCTGGAGCATTGAGGCGGAAAGTAGGCCGGGGAAAGGGAGCAAATTTACAATCACATTCAATAAATAATGAACAACAGGATATTATTGGTGGAAGATGATGCCACCCTGACTATGATAGTATCGGATACACTGCAACGCGATGGTTTTGACGTGCTCACAGCCGGAAATGGAGAGGAGGGATTACGGAAATTCACCCGTTATGGCGCGGACCTTATTGTGGCCGATGTGATGATGCCGCGTATGGATGGCTTTGAGATGGGGCGGAAAATCAGACAGATTGACAGGAATGTACCTTTACTGTTCCTGACAGCAAGGTCGGAGATTGACGATATTGTGGAGGGGTTTGAACTTGGCGCGAATGACTATCTGAAAAAGCCGTTCAAAATGCTTGAACTGATAGTCCGCATCAAGGCGCTTCTTCGTAAAAATATCAATGTGGAAAATTATCGTTTTGAAATCGGCGAATATATGTTGGACATGTCGACACAAATGCTCACTTACTCTGAAAAGGATAGCGCAGAACTGTCGCTAATCGAGGCGAAGATACTGAAGGAGCTTATCGTGAATGTCGGTCAGACGGTAGATGCCTCAACACTTATGCAGCTTATATGGCAGCGTGACGACCCTTACAGCCGCAATTCATTGCATGGTTTCATTCACAAGCTTCGTCATAAACTCCGTCACGACGCCTCAATATCATTGCTCAATCAACGTGGCATAGGTTATATGCTCACTGTCCGGAAATAAATGTCTTTGACTTATATTATATTGATAATCAGTATGCTTTGTTGCCTGCGTGGCGGCGATGATATAATTGGATTGGGAAAATTTTGGTAATTACGGAAATTTTTCGTTAATTTGCAGCCGCAAAGGGAACACTAAGGAGGGATGCCTTAGACTTTGTAGCGGTCGGATATCGTTTATCAGTCTGCTTCGGAGAGATTTCCCGTATAACTTGATTTTTCAAAGGTACAATAATTATAAGGAGCTATGACACTTACAGCTATTGCAGTGGAACATGCCGGACAATTCATGTTTCCGGCTGAATTGGCAAAATCACGTGCCGATTATTCCGAAGGCAGAATCTCTGCCGCTGAATTGAAAAAGATTGAAGATGACAGTATTGCCGCTTTGGTGGAGCAGCAGCGCAAGGCCGGACTATCGGCCATAACCGATGGCGAATTGCGCCGCAGGTCATGGGATCTCGACTTTCTTACCGGCCTTAACGGTGTGGAAAGTATGTGCGTGAAAAGCGGACATATCTGGCAGGATACTGAGCTTGGCACTGTTATACCCGAGATAGAGGGGGAGATTGCCTATAATCCCGAGCATCCTATATTTGAGCAATTTCAGTTTTTGAAAAATCTGTTGCAGCCGGGAGAGACCGCGCGCGTCACACTTCCCGCACCGGCCCATCTGCTTGTATGGATTATGCTCAACAGCAACGGAAATTCAATTCAGGTCATCGCATCCCAGCTTGCCGAGGCGTATCGTCTGACGATAAAGCAACTTTATGAACTTGGTTGCCGTAGTATCATATTGCGTGATACGTCGTGGAACACGTTCTGCGACCACGACAAGCTGAAGCGTCTGCTTCAGGGTGGTCTTGACCCGCTGTCAATCATGCCTATGCTTACCAAAGTCAACGATGACGCGCTTGCCGATATGCCTGCCGATATGGAGCGCATATTGTCAATAAAGGCAAACTGCACCGAGCGCTTCGGTAAAGCCAGTCATCTGCATCCGCTTATCGTGAATGCAATCTTCAACCATGCCAATGTGAGCGCGTTTATGGCCGAATCAGCTACAGCATACAATCTGCTCGGTGACCATGAGATTGCTTTCCCCGAGGGAAAAGGCCTGATACTTGGTGTTGTAGACGTAAAGCAGCCGCAGCTCGAATCGCCTCAGGATATAACGGATAAAATCGACAGCGTGCTTGCCAAGGTTACCCCTGCATGGCTGCGTATCAGCCCCACAGACGGGTTCATGATTAATGACGACGCCTACGACACATCATCCTTCATGCCCGAGGACCAATGGCGTAAAATAGCCCTCCTGCAAAGCGTCGCCAAAAAATAATGTGGAATAATGGTCGCCGTAGCCGAAACAATGCCGCATAGAAAAAGCGAGCCTCGGATCCACAAAGTGGTGCCGAAGCCCGCTGTGTGAGTTAGCGATTGAAGTCTTTTGGTCGAGACCTTAGGCACGATTTACGAAAGCGCGGCGGCTGTGCCGCAACTCCATAAGAAAACCCCGACATCACTGCCGAGGTTTCTGTATTTTGTATGAATAACTGTTTACAATGTCAGAAGAAAGAATTCATTTCCGTTCCAACCTATAATGGTTGACTCATCTTTTGCTGCAATACGATAAAGCGGAACCGCTAACTCGCTGTAACGTGCAATTATGTTACCGACCCAATCAAGTTTGATGATAGTTGGTTTTGACTGCTGTGAATCGGCATATCTGAATCCCCAATACAGTGCATAGATATAATCCGGAGTATATGTTACATCAACCGTATGCAGACTGTTAAGTTCGTCGAAGTCGGCTTCATCAAGCGTTTTCGGGTTGAAGGTATCATCGCCTATCCTTTCAAAATTGATTATATTGCCGTCTGTGTCGAAAATCTCGATAAACGGATGAAGTTTATAGGCAAAGGCAAGACTTTTGACCTTACCTGAATAAGCCATTTCTCCAGCATTTGGCATCCATGTTTGGAGTTCCGGCGAAATGTTTATTTGACGGATTGTGTCTATCTTGGAAGAAATCAAATCTGCTTTCATCGCATATTGACGACCGCCATTTGGTTCCCGACCAATGAAAACATATTTATCCGAGCCTGTCATAAAAACATCCTGAACAAATTGAGAAAGTGGGAAAGGTGCCTTGCTGTCACCACTCATCAGATAATGTTTTGTCCTAATGAATGTTGTGTCGTTTTCTAAGGTATAAAGTTCGCAGTCATCCTGACTTATCACGCATACTGAGCCATCATCTGCGATGAAAGGATACGGCATATAAGATACGAAGTAGCCGTCCTCTCGCTTCCCCATATCAGGGCTAACTCTGAGAGTATGGCTTTTAATATCAACAACAGCTCGGCGGAGCAAGCGCTGACCGTAACCGTCTTCGCCCTCATAGACAAAGAACAGTGTATCTCCCGACATCTTCATATCATTGATATGTCTAATTGCCGGCAATGTTTCGCCGACAACATCAAGTTTTACTGGAGTAGAAGTTGACTGTGCGTTGGCACACCCCGACATAAAAAGAGTGAGAGCCATTATCAGAAATACCTTCATTTTATTTCGAGGGGTTTATATGGTATTGACATTTGGGAGGCATCAGCATTATTCATTACTTTGCCATCTTTGCCAACAATATGAATTCTGCTACCGTTACCGCCCATTTCTGAAATCATAAAACCTACGGGGGATTTGAAATAGCGGACAAGAGTCTTTGCGACATCGGTTGCCGAGCATCTTCTATCGTTGCCGTCACGATATGTATATTCCATTATCGGAGCATTATCACGTTCAAATCCCACAGCCTCCCAGATATACTGCCGTTCAGCATCTTCTAATTTTAGAATCAGTCCCGGTAGACCTCCGAATTTATAGGGACCGAAAGGCAACGGGATTTCAGGTGTAAACCATGCCGTATAGTTGCGCCCGGCGAATTCAACAGTCGCTTTTCGACAGTCATAGCCCATAATTGAATCGGTTTCCTCATCGCTGAAATTCCACTCCAGCGATGGAACAGAATCAGGATAAACAAAGAAAGCTGATATAGACAGCCGATATTTCAAATCAGCTTTCTCACCTCGAATGGGTCTGATGATTTCCAAAGGCCACGGGTTGCCCGACACATTGGAATAGGATTCCGCTCCGCGTCTTACCTGTTCGGTTGCTAATGAATCGAAGTAGTTGATAATGTCGCTATAATCTTTGACACTGTGTTTCCCGATCTGCACAATCCGAGTGTCGTTATAGGCATCTCTTTGGTCAGGGTGGAATTTATATTTTAACGAATATGTAACCTTGTATCTTGCTGTATCGACAGGCGTAGCCCGGTCAATAATCCGGGAACAGGTTTCCTGAGCCGCACCTGTTATCCATAGGAAAACAAAAAGTAGAGATATAAGATATTTCATAACAATGTTTTTTTAGAATATTCTGAATCGGATTTTGAGTAAGACACTTCGTGGCCGTATGTTGTAGATTGCCTTTGATTCTGTGAGAGCCGACAGACTGGAATATACATACGACTTGCGGTTGAGTAGATTGTCGCATGCCAGCGTGAAGCTGAAACGCTTTATGGTGTATTTCGCCTCTGCGTTGAGAAGAAGGAATGAACGGTCGCCGTCATTGAAGTTGTTGTAATAATGGTAAAGCGAAGTTGTCAGTGTAACACCTCCTGGAATTGTAAAATCAAGAGTACCCTTATTGGTTACTGTGCGTAGCCACGGGAATCGCTCAAGCCCTTTTTGTTGAGTCGCGGATTGCGAATAATTGCCTTGATACGACACCGAAAGCCATCTGAACGGTGTCAGGCTTATGTCGGCGTTGGCTCCCAGACTGTTGCCTTTGTAGAGCACCACTGCATCCTGAACAAGCAGAGGGCTGTCATAATAGGAGTATGTGAACGAGGCACCGATTTTAAGACGGCGCCAGTCGAATCCCTGACTCGCATGAACCTTTGCCGAAAGCATGTCACTGTTCTCCGATGTGCGACGGCTTATGGTATGCTGTACGATACCGTCGTAGTAAGAACCGTAAAGGACATCGGGCGACTGCCTGTACCATGCGACTTCCGCTCCCGCAAAGCTCATTGAAAGAATATTTTTGAAATCATATTTCAGCGCATAGTGCTGATTCATGCCTTCATATAGACCGGCTACATCATAAGCTGAAAGTTGACGGTATGAAGTCAGGATGTAGCCTGAATATAAAGTTTCAATTGAGGGAGTCATATAATTCAGTGCGGCGGAAGCATTAAGATTATGACTGCTGTTGACTTTATACGTCAGATTTAATGATGGCTCAACCCTAAAGCGGTTTTTGTCGGTGATGATACCGTCCAATTTATTGTCAAGCCGGAATAATCTGTATTGCATCGGTACATAGAGCGAAGCATGGAACTTTCTGGTAGTGAACATTATTTCGGTTCCGAGGCCTGCATCGAGATAATCAAGCGTGAGATCATTGCGCATCGCGTCAAGGCTGCTTTCGAGCGCGTTGTGATGATAGTTGACGATTGCCGACGGATGCAGGGTGAAGTTACCGACTTTAAGAGCCGACAATAATCCAGTACTGTTTTCGGTGGATATATTTCGGAAGTCAACGTGCTGATATAGCATATCGCCTGTTATCATATCCGGGAAAAGATTCGGGGAGACGGACAGGCTGTGTGGTCGTTTCTCCATGTTGACAAGTGACGAAATCTCAAATCCACGGTCCTCCGAATTACGGTGCGTTATATGGAATTTATTGAGCAGTCTGTATGTGTCCGTTTTCCCGATCTGCACAATGTCATCGTCCCCGGCAAGAATATGGCTGTCTGCGTCAGTCGCGCTCCAGTCGAATTTCAGTTGTTCCTTAAGGTAATTTTCATCGCCATTGTTCAGATATGTAAGGTCACCGTATGCCTTCTGCATACGGGCGGTGCCTTGCATGACCTCGTCCACAATGTTCTGACTGCCGTCAGGAAGAAAATTTGCGGTTGACGAACTATTGCGACGGGTGTCGCGGTCGTTTAGATAAGCTGCGTTTATACCGAACTCTCCCGACTTACCTACACGATAAACGTTATTAAACGTGGCATTGTGGGATCGGTTGAAGTAATAGAACCGTTTGTCAATGCCGGGAGCCGACGGCATGGAGATCGACGAGATATTGCTTGTACGAGAATAATCGTTGTCGAAGGAATACAGTTCCTGCGATAAATCCTCACCGGTATTGTTGCCCTTGTAGGTGGCGAGAAACTGGCTGTTACGTTGGAAATATGTTGCGATAGCCGAGTTGTTCCACAACCCTTCGTCGCCATAGCCTCCACCGAGTGTAGCTATGAGATTGAACACACCCTTGACACCCTCTTTTAGCCGTAGGTTGATGGATGCCTGTTCCTCCGGGCGCAGCCCTTTGAGTGCCTTGATGTCCTGATGGTTCTCTAATACCTGCACGGTAGCGATGTTGTTGGGGTCAATGTTGTTGGTGGCTATGCCGTAATGTCCTTTCATAAGGTCAAGTCCCTCAATATAAAGGTTTTTAATCGGCTTGCCTTGATAAGATATTTGCCCTGCGTCTGACACAGATATCCCCGGCATCTTTTTCAATACATCGGCAATCGACTGGTCTGTCTGCGAAAGAAACGAGCCGACATTATAGTTGATAGTATCGCCTTGTGAATAGATTTTCTTAGACCTTACGACAACCTCTTTAAGTTCAACGGTTCGATTCTCAGCTATAATTTCATAGTGGCCGGAACGATTAGGAACTACAATCTCAGTCGGAGCAATCTCGACACTCGATGCTTTGAGAATAAGGCTGTCGCAATCGCTTTTTACCCACATTTGGAACTTGCCGTTTTCATCTGTGAAAGCTGATGCAAGTATCGTTTTCGGCGCATTAGTCGGTGAAGCTACAACACTGGCAAAATCCACACCATTACCCTCGGAAGTCCTGACGGCTCCCGAAATCGATGTCTGAGCCGATGCTGAAGTACAAGCTAAAATACAGAGAATGATAGTGATTAGTCTATGCCACATGTGCTTTGCTTAAAATTTAAGCAAAGTTAGACAGAATAACTAACTTTACTCTCAACAAATGTTGAGAACTGCGGTTTAGGCAATTATTTTTTGCGGAATCGGCTTAGGTGCGTAGGAGTAATGTTCAGCAGCGACGCGATGTCTTTGAGGGAAAAGAGTTGGAACAAATTTGGGTCGAGACGGAGCAATTCGTCATAGCGTTGCTGTGGCGTTTTGGAATAGAGGTCAACGTGGCGGTCGTATAACGTGTAGAATACTTCACGGGTTGTGGATTCAACAACTTGTCGCACTTTATCGTCTGTCCGCATCAGTTCCGCAACCTCGGCGGACGGGATGCAATAGATTTCGCAAGGGACGGTAGCTATGATTGAGCAACGTGACTTCTGCTGATAGAGCGAGCCGGGGAAATCGCATACGAAATGACCTGCAAATTCAAGACCAACAACATGGGGAGTACCATCTGACGAAAAGCATACATATTTCAGCGCGCCGGATTCGACATATCCGATATAATGCCCGACTTCTCCTGCCGTAATAAATGCTTCGCCCTTATCATAATGCCGAAGTTGACCGCGACTTTTGCAAAGATTCTGCCAAAAATCGGTGTCGATGTTATCGATATATGAGTTGAACTGCGACGGCATTAGAATAATATATTATGCCATTGCGAAACAAGTGATGCCGAGCTTGTCCTCGATATTGGCCACGCTTTTGAAGCTGAGATTTTCGGTGCCTGAAAGGAGTTTGCTCACATATTGCGGACTCACGCCGAGGCGAGTGGCAAGGTCGGCTCTTTTGAGTCCGTTGTCCTGCATATAGCCTATAAGGGTTACGGCAAGCTGACGCGACCAGCGGAGCCAACCTGCATTTTCTTTTCGCCATGCGGCTTCTTCTGCAAACCGCGAAGGGGTCTCACTCTGATGTTCCTCTAAAAATTTAATTGCCTTGCTTGCCATAATATTATTCATTAGTAAGTTCAACAAAACTGTCTTGATCAAAAACGCCGTTGGCTTTAAGGAACGCCTTGCAGCGATTGAGTTTCTGCAATTCGAGCGCCGTATGTTCGCGTTCCTGCATTGTCCTGGTTAGCTTGATAGCTCCGCCGGTTACGATGTAAACATTCGGTTCAAGCCTTATGGCATAAATACGGAGCCAACTCGCATGACGGTCGCGGTTCCAGTTGCGGGCTTTCTCGCGGCTTAACTCATGGGCGCGTGTGTCGGTGATGTCAAGAGGCTTGAAAAGTTCGTCGAGATGTTCCGTATAAGGAACTTCTAGAACGAGTTCCTGCAACACCTCGGCGTCCTCAAAAGTATCATTGACTGCTTCATCGAGCCGTTCAATATGGAAAAAGCTTTTGAGGTCTTCCATGTTTTCCATAAAGAAATCAAGAAGATACTCGCCATTGGTCCAGTTTCGGAACAATAGAGTGAGCTCATCCGCTTTCTTATCCTGAGCTTTTACAGCCCAGAGATGGTCGAATCCGTCGATTATCCGTACAAACTTCATACTATATAAACATTTATACAAGTGCAAAGTTACGAAGATTATCTGGAAAATGCAACTTATAGGTTGATTTTCCTCCTCAGTTTTAATATGGTGCATCACGATACGCCTGACACGGAGAGGACGAAGGTGTCGTGTAACGGGAATTTTTGGCTCGGTCAAGCCTCGCCCTGCTTTGCGGTCGCAGCCGATGTAGAGGGTATCATTTTGTCGCGGTAGCGGAGGTGCCAAGAATTAATCAGTGTAGATGTCATTCTCGATACTCGACCTTTGACATCTGACCGGTAAGAGCGTCGATACCTCTATTCTGTTTCATTGTTTTATGCTTTACAACAGGTTAATCGAGTAGGAGGTAAACACTAATCGCAGGTGTTTATCTCCTGCTTTCGTGTTTACCGACCTCTCACACCACCGTACGTGCCGTTCGGCATACGGCGG